>Ga0213834_100106_pt1 | contig 93540 bp, 78 predicted proteins | sample SWPTP12_FD_160580 | JGI IMG/M metagenome (GOLD analysis project Ga0213834, IMG submission 160580) | Coastal seawater microbial communities from Marineland, Florida, United States - SWP TP1 #2 | ecosystem: Environmental > Aquatic > Marine > Coastal | place: USA: Florida | collected 2016-08-06 | reverse complement strand
AGTTGCTGCGCCTGCATGACTGGCTCCGCCATCACAAACCCGATGAGCCGCCGCCGGACGGTTACGGATTGTGGGGCGACGTCTTCGACAGCATTTATCACCTGCAAAAGCGCGATCAACGGGTTCGCGGACGCCTGCAAGCGGTTATCGATCGAGTGCAGGAGTCCACGGCGGCGCTGAGAGACGCGGTGATCATGCTCGACAGCGAAGGCAATCTGGAATGGTGGAATCGGGCGGCCGAGACGCTGCTGGGGCTCAAGACACCTCAAGACAGCGGCCAGCCAGTGACCAACCTGGTGCGTCATCCGCGTTTCAAGGAATATTTCGAACACGCCAACTACGCCGAACCGCTGGAGATTCCTTCGCCGGTCAACGATCGCCTGCGCATTCAGATGCTCATCACCCGCTACGGGAATAACGAACACTTGATGCTGGTGCGCGATGTCACGCGCATTCATCAACTGGAGCAGATGCGCAAAGACTTCGTCGCGAATGTGTCCCATGAGCTGCGAACGCCGCTGACGGTGATCTGTGGTTACCTGGAAACCCTGCTGGATAACGTCGATGACGTGAACCCGCGCTGGGTCCGCGCGCTGCAGCAGATGCAGCAACAAGGCGGCCGCATGCAGACGTTGCTCAACGACCTGTTGCTGCTGGCCAAGCTGGAAGCCACCGATTATCCATCGGACAACCAGCCCGTCGACGTGCCGACGCTGCTGCAGAGCATCAAGAACGATGCCCAGGCGCTGTCGGGCAGCAAGAATCAGCAGATCACCCTGGATCTCGAGAGCGACTACAGCCTCAAGGGCAGTGAGGCGGAGTTGCGCAGCGCGTTCTCCAACCTGATCTTCAACGCGGTGAAATATACGCCCGCCGAAGGCAAGGTCCGCATCCGCTGGTGGGCCGACGGACGCGGTGCGCATTTGAGCGTGCAGGACTCGGGTATCGGCATCGACAGCAAGCACATTCCTCGCCTGACCGAGCGCTTTTACCGCGTCGACTCAAGCCGTGCGTCGAACACTGGCGGCACCGGGCTGGGCCTTGCGATCGTCAAGCACGTCCTGCTGCGTCATCGCGCAACACTGGAAATCAACAGCGTTCCGGGCAAAGGCAGCGTGTTCATCTGCAACTTCGCTCCGATCCAGATGACCAAGGCCTAGGCAAGCCCACGGATAGCGGCTAAATTGCGTCGCTTATGCCCTCCATTTGTGAGGGTTTATTTCATCCTTCTGTAAAACGGAACCTGCAAAACTCCATCATGGACCCTTCCCCTGGTATTAGCCTGGCTTCAATTTTCGCCGACTTCGGCATGATTCTCTTCGCAATGATTCTGGTCCTGCTCAACGGCTTCTTCGTTGCCGCAGAGTTTGCCATGGTCAAACTGCGCTCCACTCGGGTCGAGTCGATCGCCGAGAAAAACGGCTGGCGCGGCCGTATCCTGCGCACCGTACACAGCCAACTGGACGCCTATCTGTCGGCGTGTCAGCTGGGTATCACGCTGGCCTCGCTGGGTCTGGGCTGGGTCGGTGAGCCTGCCTTCGCCCATCTGCTGGCGCCGCTTCTGGAGACACTGGGCGTGGATACGCCTGAAGTGGTCAAGGGCGTGTCGTTCTTCACGGCCTTCTTCCTCATTTCCTACCTGCACATCGTGGTCGGTGAGCTGGCGCCCAAATCCTGGGCCATCCGCAAGCCTGAACTGTTGTCGCTGTGGACTGCGGTGCCGCTGTACCTGTTTTACTGGGTCATGTATCCGGCCATCTACCTGCTCAACGCCAGTGCCAACGGTATCCTGCGCATTGCCGGTCAAGGCGAGCCCGGGCCGCATCACGAGCATCATTACAGCCGCGAAGAACTCAAACTCATCCTGCACTCCAGCCGGGGTCAGGACCCGAGCGATCAGGGTATGCGCGTGCTGGCGTCTGCCGTTGAGATGGGTGAGCTGGAAGTCGTGGACTGGGCCAACTCCCGTGAAGACCTCGTGACGCTGGACTTCAATGCGCCACTCAAAGAGATTCTGGCGCTGTTCCGTCGGCACAAATTCAGCCGTTATCCGGTGTACGACGCCGATCGCGGCGAATTCGTAGGCCTGCTGCACATCAAGGACCTGCTGCTGGAGCTGGCGGCGCTGGACCACATTCCCGAATCGTTCAACCTCGCGGAGCTGACTCGCCCGCTCGAACGCGTGTCCAAGCACATGCCGCTGTCACGGCTGCTGGAGCAGTTCCGCCAGGGCGGCGCGCACTTTGCGCTGGTCGAGGAAGCGGACGGCAAAGTCATCGGCTACCTGACCATGGAAGACGTGCTGGAAGTGCTGGTCGGCGACATTCAGGATGAGCACCGCAAGGCCGAACGCGGGATTCTCGCCTACCAGCCCGGCAAGCTGCTGGTGCGGGGCGATACGCCGCTGTTCAAGGTCGAGCGCTTGCTGGGCATCGATCTGGACCACGTAGAGGCCGAAACCCTTGCAGGCCTCATCTATGACAGCCTCAAGCGCGTGCCTGAGGAAGAGGAAGTCATGGAAGTCGAAGGCTTGCGAATCATCATCAAGAAGATGAAAGGTCCGAAGATCGTGCTGGCGAAGGTGTTGAAGCTGGATTGATCAACAGCCTGGCCAGAGTCGCTTTTGATTCTGGCCGCAGGCCGTAGGCCTCCGGCCAGAAGCGGACCGCAAGGGTACTGCGATTCAATTCCCGCCAATGGCGAAGTTCGGCAGGCTTTGGACCGGCTGCGAGAATTCGTAAGGAATCGATTCCAGCGCCAACCCGACATTGCGCTGCACCACGAAGTGCAAATGCGGCCCGGTGCTGTTGCCGGTATTGCCTGACCGTCCAAGCGGGGTGCCGACGGTTACCTTTTCCCCTTCCCTGACGCTCACCGAACCCTGTTGAAGGTGCAGATAGACGCCCATGGTGCCGTCGTCGTGCAGGATGCGCACGAAGTTGCCGGACGGATTCGCGCCGCGTCCGGACTGGGTGTTTTCAGTCTTGATCACGGTCCCGCCCCGTGCCGCAATGATCTGCGTGCCTTCAGGCATGGCGATGTCGATCGCATAACGGCTCCTGGCGCCCACATGGCTGTATGAGCCGTTGGCGCCCTGACTGATACGGAACGGTCCGCCGACCCAGGGCAACGGATAGCGATAGCCCAGGCCGCTTGCGCTCACGCTGCGCTGCGGGTCGCCCATGATCGAGCGAAGACTCGGTTTGTAGGCCATCGCCCTGCTTGGAATCTGCGGACTCAGCGCGATCAGGCGTTCGTTGCTGCGAGCAGGAATGGTTCGGCGGATCACCTGATCAGCAACGCCGACAACGTTCTTCACGCCCGACAGGCGCAGCTCGATCTCCACAGGCGCGAACAGATCATTACGCACGTAGAGGTTGTCGGCACCTTTGGTTTTCTTGACGTTGAGCCGGACCTGACTGTCGATGCGTTCGACCATGCGCTCGCGCAGCTTCATCACCTGGGCGCCAGGAACGGGTTGGTCGGTAAACGAAACCACTCCATTGGCATCGGTGAATCGGTAAATGGTCACAGCTGCAGCAGTCTGCGCGGCCAGCAGCAATGCACAGACAACCAGCAAGCGCTCTAACATCTGGATAGGCCTGGTATGAAGACAATGGGGGCAAGCCTAGCAGCGATGCCGATGGAAAAGGACTCATCCGTATCAATCGGTAATAGACGAAGCGTCAAGGAAATCGCGTCAGGGTCAGCTGCGAAGCAATTTGCAAATTCTATGCAGGATGGGGATGCGCTTCGTCAGGCAGAGACGGAGCCATTGTGGGAGCGCGCTTTGCGTTGAGCCGCATTCGCGGGCAAGCGCGCTCCTACAGGGGATTGTGGCGAGCTTAGGCGCCAGGCACGAAATGCTTTTGCGCCGTGCCGCGGGCAATCAGGCGCGACAGGTAGTCGAGCTTCTGGGTGTCCTGGTCGACGAAGCGGAACGTCAGTTGCAGCCAGTCGCTGTCCGGTTTCTGCTCGAACGCCGCGATGGCGTGCAGGTAGCCGTTCAAGCGCGCGACCTCGGCATTGTCGCCTTGCTCCAGATCCAGCACGGCGCTGTCGAGAATCTGCGGCAGCACTTCACCGCGACGCACCACCAGCAGCGCTTCCTTGAGCGTCAGCGCTTTGATCACACATTGCTGGTTGCCGCTGGACAGCCGCAGCTGACCCTGGCCACGTCCTGTCGGCTCAGACGGTGCTGCCGGTTTGGCCATCGGTTTGACCAGCGGTTGAGCCGGCGCCGATGCGGTTGGCGTGGCGGTCACGACCTCTGGACGGTTGCCGGTCAAGGCGCTGAGGGAGTCATTGGCGAACGCAGCGTTCGCGCGCGCAGGACCGCTGCTCATCAACGCATCCAGCTTGCCCACCTTGTGCAACGCTTTCTTCACCTTGGTCAGCAATTGTTCGTTGGTGAACGGCTTGCCGATGAAATCCGAAACGCCGGCATGGATCGCCTGGATCACGTTTTCCTTGTCGCCACGGCTCGTGACCATGATGAAGGGCATGGTTTTCAGGCTGTCCTGCTGACGGCACCAGGTCAGGAGCTCAAGCCCGGACATTTCCGGCATTTCCCAATCGCACAACACCAGGTCGAACACCTCACGGGTCAGCAATACCTGGGCTTTACGGCCGTTGACTGCATCCTCGAGGTGAATTCCGGGGAAAGCGTTACGCAGCCCTTTCTTGACAAGGTCGCGGATGAACGGCGCGTCATCCACCACCAAAACACTGACTTTACTCATCGACGCTCCTGATGGCGTGTGCACCGCAAATGGCGAGCATACCGCTGGCGGGTAGCCAGCTGCCAAACTGTTTGACGACACCGGGACATTTATTCGCGGGTGACTTAGGAATTAGGCGGCCTTGAAAACGGCCTTTTTACCCAAAAAAAAGCCCGGCGTTCGCCAGGCGTTTTTTATCAGGCAATCTTATTTATCGTCAGGAGCGTCCGGAACATTAGGCTTTTCGGCGGACAGGCCTTTGACTTCTTCCTGCATGCGCTTGAGGCCCAGGTGACGCACGTCGGTGCCGCGCACCAGGTAGATCACCAGCTCGGAGATGTTGCGGGCGTGATCGCCGATCCGCTCAAGCGAACGCAGCACCCAGATGACGTTGAGCACGCGGGAGATCGAACGTGGATCTTCCATCATGTAGGTGACCAACTCACGCAGTGCGGTCTTGTATTCGCGGTCGATGGTCTTGTCGTACTGCGCAACGGACAGGGCCAGATCAGCGTCGAAGCGGGCAAAGGAGTCCAGGGCGTCACGCACCATGCTGCGGACCTGATCGCCGATGTGGCGCACTTCCACATAACCGCGTGGCGACTCGCCTTCTTCGCACAACTGAATGGCGCGACGGGCAATCTTGGTAGACTCATCACCGATGCGCTCCAGATCGATCACCGATTTGGAAATGCTGATGATCAGACGCAGGTCGGAGGCGGCGGGCTGACGACGAGCCAGAATGCGCAGGCATTCTTCATCGATGTTGCGCTCCATCTGGTTGATGCGGTCGTCGACTTCGCGAACCCGCTGGGCCAGGCCCGAGTCGGCGTCGATCAGCGCGGTGACCGCGTCGTTGACCTGTTTCTCGACCAGACCACCCATTTCCAGCAGGTGGCTGCGAACTTCTTCCAGTTCAGCGTTGAACTGCTGGGAGATGTGATGTGTATGGCTGTCTTTGATCATGCTGAGTGTCCGTCCGATTGATTGCGCGGTGGTTCAGGGCTGACGAAACACGTGCTAGCCGTAACGACCGGTTATGTAGTCTTCAGTCTGCTTTTTGGTCGGATTGGTGAACAACGTATCGGTGTCCCCGAATTCGACCACCTTGCCCATGTACAGAAACGCGGTGTAATCCGACACGCGCGCCGCCTGCTGCATGTTGTGGGTAACGATCACAATGGTGTATTTGGATTTCAGTTCGTAGATCAGCTCTTCGACTTTTAACGTCGAAATCGGGTCGAGCGCGGAGCACGGCTCATCGAGCAGCAGGACTTCGGGTTCGACGGCGATAGTGCGGGCGATCACCAGACGCTGCTGCTGACCACCGGAAAGCCCGAGCGCCGATTCGTGCAGGCGGTCTTTGACCTCATCCCACAGAGCGGCGCCACGCAATGCCCACTCGACCGCTTCATCGAGCACGCGCTTTTTGTTGATACCCTGAATCCGCAGCCCATAGACCACATTTTCGTAGATGGTCTTGGGAAACGGGTTGGGCTTCTGGAACACCATGCCGACGCGACGACGCAGCTCGGCCACATCCTCGCCCTTGGTATAGATGTCGTGCCCGTAGAGCTTGATTTCGCCCTGCAAGCGGCAGCCGTCCACCAGATCGTTCATGCGATTGAAGGTGCGCAACAAGGTCGACTTGCCACAGCCCGACGGCCCGATGAACGACGTTACCCGCTGTTTCGGAATATTCATCTGAATGTCGAACAGCGCCTGCTTTTCCCCATAGAAAAGATTCAGGCCCGGCACTTCCAGAGCGACGTTTTCGCTGGCCAGATCAAGCCCCTGGCGCTTGCGACCCAAGGCAGACATGTTGATGCCGTGGGTGTGGGGTTCTTGCTGCATGTTCTCACTCCGTTCTTAGCTGCAAGCACTGAGCTGCCAGCTGCAAGTTTCGAGCAGAAGCGGCGTGCGGCGTTTTACTGGCCGCGTGAGGTTCGCCGCTTGTGGCTTTCAATCATTCTTCCAGCGCTTTGTACTTCTCGCGCAGGCGGTTACGGATCGTCACCGCCGACAGGTTCAACAATGCGATCACCAGCACCAGCAACAGCGCCGTGGCGTACACCAGCGGTCGCGCAGCCTCGACGTTGGGGCTCTGGAAGCCAACGTCATAAATATGGAAGCCAAGGTGCATGATCTTCTGATCCAGATGCAGATAGGGATAATTGCCATCCACCGGCAACGACGGCGCCATCTTGACCACGCCCACCAGCATCAGCGGCGCGACTTCTCCCGCTGCGCGCGCCACGGCCAGAATCAGTCCGGTCATCATCGCGGGACTTGCCATCGGCAGGACGATCTTCCAGAGCGTCTCGGCCTTTGTCGCACCCAGCGCGAGCGAGCCTTCACGCAGGGTCAGCGGAATGCGCGCGAGCCCCTCTTCGGTCGCGACGATCACCACCGGCACCGCCAGCAATGCGAGGGTCAGCGACGCCCAGAGCAGGCCAGGCGTCCCGAAGGTCGGCGCTGGCAGCGCTTCGGGGAAGAACAGCCGGTCAAGCGAGCCGCCCAGAACGTAGACGAAAAAGCCCAGTCCGAAGACGCCGTAGACGATCGCCGGAACGCCTGCCAGGTTGTTCACGGCAATGCGGATCAGCCGCGTCATCGGCCCCTGACGCGCGTATTCGCGCAGATACACAGCCGCGAGCACGCCAAACGGCGTGACGATGATCGCCATGATCAGGGTCATCATCACGGTGCCGAAGATCGCCGGGAAAATCCCACCCTCGGTGTTCGCCTCTCGCGGGTCGTCGCTCAAGAATTCCCACAGCTTCTGGAAGTAGAAACCCAGCTTGGTCAACGTGCCCATCGCATTGGGCTGGTAGGCGTGTACGACTTTACCCAGCGCAATTTCGACCTCTTTGCCATTGGCGTCGCGGGCCGTCAGGCTGTCGCGGTTAAAGTCGGCATGGAGTGCGCCAAGACGCGCTTCGATGTCCTTGTAACGCGCGTCGTATTCGGCGCGTTCGGTAGCCAGGTCGGCCTGAGCGGCAGCGTCGAGCTTGCCGTCGAGCTCAAGCTGGCGCGTGCGCAGGCGCAGACGCTCAATGCCGTGGTTGATCGCACCAATTTCCGATTTCTCAAGGCCATCGAGCTCATCGGAGATTTTCTCGACGCGGTTGATGCGCTCCTGCAATTGCGGCCATGCCGCTTCGCCTTGCGCTACGACCTGTCCGTTCTCCTTGACGTTGACCAGGTAACCGTAAAAGTTGCCCCACTCCCGACGCTCGAGCGTCATCAACTCCGCCGGTTTGCGCTGATCCGTCAGCCATTCGCCGATGATCCAGCTGAAGTCGGAGGCATTGATATCCCGGTTGCCGACCTTGAACAGGTCGCGGGTCATGAATTCCGGCCCTTTGTCCGGGACAGGCAGCCCGGCGCCTTTAAGCCGTGCGCGCGGCACTTGTTCGGATTCGACCAGTTCGCCGACCAATACGTGGCGCTCCTGACCTGGCACATCGTATTGGGCGGAGATCACGTCCGCGGGCCAGAAATGGCCCAGACCGCGCACGGCGATCACCGCCAGCAGGCCGATGGTCATGATCACGGCAACGGAAACAGCGCCCGCGCTGAGCCAGACGCCGGGGCCACCACTTTTGAACCAATGCTTGAGGGAGGTCTTTTTCATCTGTTCCTACCTGCCCTAAAGAGACGAATACTGCTTGCGCAGGCGCTGACGGATCAGCTCTGCCAAGGTATTCATGACAAACGTGAACATCAGCAGCACGAGGGCAGCCAGGAACAGCACGCGGTAATGGCTGCCGCCCACCTCCGACTCCGGCATTTCGACGGCGACGTTGGCCGCCAGTGTGCGCATGCCTTCGAAAAGGTTCATGTCCATGATCGGCGTATTGCCGGTGGCCATGAGCACGATCATCGTTTCACCCACGGCGCGGCCCATGCCGATCATCAACGCCGAGAAAATCCCCGGGCTGGCGGTCAGGATCACGACGCGCGTGAGGGTTTGCCATGGGGTTGCGCCCAGCGCCAACGAGCCCAGCGTCAGACCGCGCGGCACGCTGAACACCGCATCTTCGGCGATGGAGTAGATATTGGGAATGACAGCAAAACCCATTGCCAGGCCAACGACCAGTGCATTGCGCTGATCGTAGGTGATGCCCAGATCGTTGGTGATCCAGGAACGCATGTCGCCGCCGAAGAACCAGTTCTCCAGGTGCGAGCTCATGCCCAGCGAGACCCAGCCGATCAGCAAAATGACCGGAATCAGGATCGCGCTCTCCCACCCGTCAGGCACACGAAGGCGAATCGAATCCGGCAAGCGCGTCCACAAAAACCCTGCCAGCAGGATGCCGATCGGGGTGAAGATCAGCAGACTGAATATGCCTGGCAGATGGCCTTCCAGGTAGGGCGCGAGAAACAAGCCGGCGAAGAACCCCAGGATCACGGTCGGCATCGCTTCCATCAGTTCGATCACCGGCTTGACCTTGCGACGCATGCCCGGGGCCATGAAATACGCGGTGTAGATGGCAGCGGCGACGGCCAGCGGCGCGGCGAGCAGCATGGCGTAGAAGGCAGCCTTGAGCGTGCCGTATGTCAACGGCGCCAGGCTGAGCTTGGGCTCGAAGTCGCTGTTGGAGGCGGTCGACTGCCAGACGTACTTGGGCTCGTCGTAATTTTCGTACCAGACCTTGTCCCAGAGAGCGCTCCAGGACACTTCGGGGTGCGGGTTTTTGAGGGTCATCGGCAGCAGTCTGCCGCTGTCTTCGGCAATGATGCGGTCTGCCCGGGGCGACATCCCGATCACGGCAGGACCGCTGGCGACGGGCTCTACCAACAGCGTGCGGTGAGCCGTGCTGTGGAACACGCCGAGCTTGCCGGAGGTGTCCATCGCGATGAAGCCTTTGCGGCGCTGCTCGGCAGTGATCTGCGCGATCGGCGCGCCACTCATCTTGAAGTCACGGATGTGCTGAAGACGCATCTCGCCATCGACATCGCGGGCCATGAACCATTGAGCGATGTTGCCCTTGGAGCTGCCGATCACCAACGATATCCCGCCAACGAGCTGTGCGCTGGCGGTGGTTTCGGCGTTGGCGTCTTCAAGCAGTTTGTAACGACCGTTGAGGGTACGGTCGTGGAGGTCGAAGACGTCGGCCTGCGCACGACCGTTGATCACGTACAACCATTGCTGCCGCGGATCGACGAAGATGGCCTTCACCGCGGCCGACAGTTGCGGCAGATCAATACGGCTTTGCTCATTGGCAGTCTCGCCGGTCATCAGGTTTTCAGCTTGCGTCAGCGCCAGCACGTGCAGCTGAGTGCCTGTAGCACCCGCCAGAATCAGCGTCGAGTCGCTGGCGTTGAGGTTGACGTGCTCAAGCGCCCGCCCTTCCTCATCCAGCACCAGCGGCGTGTCGCCATAAGGCCAGGTAATGGTCGGTGTGATGGTCTTCTTGTTGCCGGGATAGGTGATGGGATAGGCATGTTTGAACACCAGCACCTGTCCGTTGGACAGGCCCACCGCGATCAGGGGTTTGCCAGGCTGATCCTGAGCGACTGACGTGACACGGGCCCCCTCGGGCACCGGCAAGCTCACGCGGGACAATTCATGCCCGTCTTCCACGGCGAAGAACAGTGCCTCGCCACTGTCCGACACACGCATGCCGACCTGATTCTGCTCCTCGATGACCAGAACCATGGGTTTGCCGGCAGTCTGCAACCATGCGGGGGTTTGCGCGTCCGCGACCGTCAGCCTGGCCCCCTGAAATAGGGGCGCCACGACGTAAGCGAGATAAAAGAAAATCAGGGTGATTGCGGCCAGCACGGCGAGACCACCCACCAACACGTACCAGCGCGTCAGACGGTCTTTGAGCGCACGAATACGACGCTTGCGTTGCAGCTCGGGCGCGTTGAAATCAATGCGCTCGGGATGGGGTTTTTCGGTCATCGATGAATTGGCCAAATCATTCATGCGCACACCCTAGTCGCTCTGTATGACAAATACATTACAACGTGGTGACGCAAAAAAGCCCGTCGCCTCTGGTGTGTGGCAACGGACTGTTCATTGTCTCGCAAGCCTCGTTCCATAAGGCCTTTCTGGTTTCATGCGGGACGAACCTGTCACCCCGCTCAGGGTTATCCGGCTGCACGGCGCGCAGCCCATTGTTATAGCCCCAGATCAGCCAATGCCTTGCTGACGACCTTGGCTGGTAAAGGAATGTACCCGTCTTTCATGACAACTTCCTGACCTTGTCTGGACAGCATCAGTTTTACGAACTCGGCCTCGAGGGGATTCAGCGGTTTATTGGGCGCCTTGTTGACGTAGACATAAAGGAAGCGCGCCAGTGGATACGTGCCGTTGAGCGCATTGGCTTCGTTGTCCTCGACGAACTCGCCACCTGGCTTTTTCGCCAGCGGCACGGTGCGCACGCTGGACGTTTTATAGCCAATACCCGAATAACCGATGCCGTTCAGCGAACTGCTGATTGAGCTGACGACGGAAGCCGAGCCCGGTTGCTCATTGACGTTGGGCTTGAAGTCTCCCTTGCACAGCGCTTCTTCTTTGAAATAACCATAGGTCCCGGACACCGAATTGCGGCCAAACAGCTGGATGGACTTACCCGCAAGGTCACCCGTCACGCCCACGTCGCCCCAGGTCTTCGCATCGAGTTTGCCGCCACACAAGCGGGTTGCCGAGAAGATCGCATCGACCTGCTGCAGCGTCAGCCCTTTGATCGGGTTGTCCTTATGGACGAACACCGCAAGCGCATCAACCGCAACCGGAATGGCCGTCGGCTTGTACCCATGCTTCTGCTCGAACGCAGACAGCTCGCCGTCTTTCATTTTGCGGCTCATCGGGCCGAGCGTTGCCGTACCCTCGGTCAGCGCAGGCGGCGCTGTCGAGGAACCGGCAGCCTGAATCTGGATGTTCACGGTGGGGTATTCTTTCTTGTAGGCCTCAGCCCACATCGTCATCAGGTTCGCCAGCGTATCCGAGCCGACGCTGGACAGATTGCCCGACACCCCGCTGGTTTTTTCGTAGGCCTTGATCGCCGGATCAACAGCAGCAACCGCCGCCGCCGCGGTAAAGCCAGCAGCGACAAAAGTCAGTGCGGTCATCAAACGCTTGAGTGTCATGCCTTGCTCCTGGCGAGATTAGGGTGCTGGCCGGGGTGATGGCCATGTGACTACTCTATGTCTGAATTGTGACAGATCCATGAAACCGAGAAAGACGCGTATTCATTTCCCGGAATGGACAGCGGCACATTCATCTGCCTGCCTAGACCCGCATGCGCGCATCCACACGGCAATTCAGGCATTCAGTCAGCATTTTTTGCCGCGCGCACCGATTCGCAATTTTAAGGTGAAGTGCTTACTCGTCGTAACCGGTGTATTGAAAGCGCGATAAGAGATAAATCTGAAATCGCGATTTAATCTACCGTAATCGCTCTCGCTGATCCAGACTCACTGTATGGCGACCACCCATCCAAGACATTCGCCTAAAAGTTGTTATATACATTCTTATCCGCACTTTTTCGTGGATAGCGAATACGTGCCAGGGAAGCGCACCTTTATACGAGGCAATACATTATGGACAATAAACTTCGCGAGGAGATTTCGAAATCTTATCTCTATGGCCATACCGATGATCGTCAGACTTCACCTCGATCACTGGGAACGCTCGAGTACGATCAAACATTCGGGGCTGCAGGCAAATTAAGGCTCGGGAATGACAATGGCTGGGCTACATGCATAATATCCAGTGTCGCCAAGCCAGGTTATTTCCTCGCAACCTATTACGATATCCTTAACGTCGACCTTCCGGGACGACGCTACGAAGCCTACGTGGCGCGGTTCGACGCCGCCGGAAACATAGACCCTTCATTTGGGAGCCTTGGAACAGGGTCTATCGAAGCACATTTCACGAAAGAGCCCGGGAAGATAACCGTCCTCAAGGGCCTTCACGAAACAACGGCTGGCGATATATTCAATTGGGGATCCACTATGTGGGTAGACGGTGGCGATATCTATCACGCTCATGCCCTTACAAAAAGATTGAGCGATGGCACGCCAGACTCAAGCTTCGGCATTGAAGGCAAAGTGGATATCGACACATTTGCGGCCGCTGATGCACAACTCTTTGATGGCAACGCCTGCATTGTGTGTTCATCGGGTATATTTGTCGGCATTGCCGAATATAACAAGTCTCCTCCTGACTATCATATTTTACGATTGACGCAGAAGGGCGCTCTGGATACCACTTTTCAGGAAGGTGGTATATGGACACCGAGACATCCTGATTACCCCGAAAAACTGATCAGGATATCAAGCCTTGCCCCAAGTCAGGACGGCGGTATTCTCGCATGCGGGACGACTCACCGGCCCGATGGTTTTGGACTGGGCGGGCTGATCATGAAGTTCGACACTGAGGGCAATCTTGATAAAAGTTTTGGCACAAACGGGGTCAGCGAAACCGAGATAGAAGGTCAGTTTCATGAGTTTCGCTCGGTCTACGAGGCCCCTCCCGTCATGCTCGTAGCAGGCACGTCGCTTGAAAGGGGATGGAAAAGTCTGGTCGGGCTGTACGGTACCAACGGCTCGCCGGAAGAGAGCTTTAACGGAGGCGAGCCGGCTGTTCACGCCTTCGTTGATCCGCCTTATGTGGATATGTGGCATCAAGCGGGCATAGCGGCGCAGACGCCTGAAAAAGTGATTGCACTGGGGAGGTGGAGACAACCCACATCATCTGGACCTGTAGTCGGGCGTTTCAATATGGACGGTAGTGTCGACGAGACCTTTGTGCCCAATCCGGCAAAGTTCGGGACACTGACCGACGCGGACGTTATATCCAACGCGTCGACCGGATTCGTCCAACCCAGGCTAGATCAGATACTGGTTGCAGGTGAGTCCGGTGGAAAACCGACGATACTTGCCGTCAAAGTCTGACGGTGCAAGCTTCGCGCTCGCGGCTTGATCATGCGCGGGCGCGAAGCTTTTCACATCAATTGATCCGCCGGCTGCGCAGCAAATACACGCCGATCACCATTCCCAATGCACACAGAATGGCCACATACCAGGCGGGCGCCATCGGGTTCACCTTGTTCATACCCTGCACCACCATCGGGGTCAGCCCGCCGAAGATTGCATAGGCCAGATTGTAGGAAAAAGACAGTCCGGAAAAGCGAACGACTGGTGGGAAGGCTTTGACCATCACGAATGGCACCGCGCCGATGGTGCCAACGAACAGGCCGGTCAGTGCGTAGAGCGGATAGAGCAAGTCTGGATGATCGCCAACGGTGTGATAGAAGGTCCACGACGTGACCAACAGCCCAAGCGAGCCGACCAGGAACACGAGTCCTGCGCCAACACGATCCGCCAGTGCGCCCGCGCCGATGCAGCCCAGGCTCAGCAGGACGATGGCCAGACTGTTGGCCTTCAACGTGACCGCCGGAGCGAAGCCGAAGTTGGTTTGCAGCAGCGTCGGCGTCATGAGGATGACCACGACAACGCCCGCCGACAGCAGCCAGGTCAGTGCCATCGACAACACCACAGCACCGCGATGATCACGCAGCACGGCCTTGAGCGGGACTTCGTCAGCCAGTTGTTTGCGCAGTTGCAGCTCAGCGAATACCGGCGTCTCGTGCAACCAGCGGCGCAGGTAAACCGACATCAGACCGAATACACCCCCCAGCAGGAAAGGAATACGCCATGCGTAGTCCGAAACCTCAGCCGGGGAATAGATGCTGTTGATCCAGGTGGCCACCAGCGAACCAAGCAGAATGCCAGCAGTCAGCCCGGAAGTGAGGGTACCGCAGGCGTAACCGACGTTACGTGCGGGAACGTGTTCGGAAACGAATACCCACGCACCTGGCACTTCACCCCCGATCGCGGCACCTTGGATGACGCGCATCAACAGCAGCAACAACGGTGCGAACATTCCGATCTGTTCGTAGGTCGGCAGCAAGCCCATGATCAGCGTCGGCACCGCCATCAGAAAAATACTGAGCGTGAACATTTTCTTGCGACCCAGCAGATCGCCAAAATGCGCCATGACGATGCCGCCTAGCGGTCGAGCCAGATAACCGGCGGCAAAAATGCCAAACGTTTGCATCAAACGCAGCCATTCCGGCATGTCAGCGGGGAAGAACAGCTTGCCCACCACTGCCGCGAAGAACACGAAAATGATGAAATCGTAGAACTCCAGCGCGCCGCCCAGTGCGGACAGCGACAGGGTTTTGTAATCGTTACGGGTCAGTGGGCGCGAGGGTTGCGCAGCACTTGAAGACACAGAGGACATGACAATGGCTTCTCTTTTGAGGCTCTCTTGAGACGAATGATCAACAGCGAAAAAGGCCGCGGGTAACGGCTCCATACGCGATTTATCGACTCGACTGTGCAATCGGGCATCAAAATTGCGTACCAATAAAGGCTTAGTGTGCCAAATCGGTTCGGCACGATAGCAAATTGTGTGCAGGTGCACATCGATTGCAATGAGAGAGGGGCTAAATGGGAACCCAACGGTCGTGTCTCGGGGCATCGGCCGATATACTTGCCAGCCGCGACTCCACCCGTCATTCAGGGAAATTGTGCGAAGCCATTTTCACCAAGTCGTTTTCGCAGAGTTTCCCTTTCTAACGTAATGAAGACTTGAGAGTCATGGGTCAGAGGGACCCCGGCATGATTGAGCTCGAACAAGAAGATCCTATCCCGCAAGGCGATCTGGCATTGCAGATCACCGCGCTTCCACGCGAAACCAACGGCTTCGGCGACATTTTTGGTGGCTGGCTGGTGGCCCAGATGGACCTGGCCGGTACGGCCATGGCCAGCAAAGTCGCGGGCGGGCGCGTTGCAACCGTCGCGATCGACCGCATGGCGTTTCTGGTACCGGTCGCCGTGGGCGCGCAATTGTCCTTTTATACGCAGACGCTGGAAATCGGCCGCAGCTCGATCCAGATGATGGTCGAGGTATGGAGCGACGACCCGCTGTCCAGCGAATGGCGCAAAGTCACCGAGGCCGTGTTTGTATTCGTGGCCATCGACGGCAGCGGCCGCACCCGCTCGGTTCCCGCGCGGCGCTGACGGATCACGCTTCAGCAGCGCGGCACTTGGCTTTGGGCATTAAACTCATCAAGCTTGGCACAGTCTGATTCAGTCACTGTCCTTCGAGTGAGAGCCCCTATGCCTACGCCACAAGTCGAATCCATCCAGCTCGGTGAGCTTAATTGCTGGCGAATCAGCCATGGCAAGGCCGAGCTGGTTGTCGCCCAGCAGGGCGCGCACATCGTCAGCTATCAGGTTGATGGCGATCAGCCTCTGATCTGGTCCAATCCGGGCGCAGTCTTCCACAAAGGTAAGGCGATTCGTGGCGGTATGCCGATTTGCTGGCCTTGGTTCGGCAACTTCCAGCGCAACCCGCAGAGTGTTCAGGCCATGCGCCAGAGCAGTGAGCCGGCGAACGCCCATGGCGAGGTCCGTGCGATCGACTGGGAATTGATGGGCATGGGCGAAGATGGCGAAGCACTGATCGTCGAGTTCATTCAGCCCAAGGCTGAAGGGCAGCTGCCCGGCTGGCCGCACACCGTCGGCCTGAAGCTGCAGATCCGCCTTGATGCAGCACTGAACGTCAGCCTGGTCAGCTTTAACGCGGGACCCGAAGACGTCACCCTGAGCCAGGCGCTGCACAGCTATTTCGCCATCAGCGATATCAAACAGGTCAGCATCGAAGGCCTGGACGGCGTCAGCTACCTGAACACGCTGGAAAGCTGGGAAAAACAGAATGTGCAGGCAGGTGACATCACGTTCACTGGCGAAACAGACCGCATCTATCAAGACACGCCCGAGCTGATTTCGATTGTCGATCCAGCGTGGAAACGCCGAATCCAGATTCAAACCATCGGTTCGAACTCTTCGGTGGTATGGAACCCGTGGATCGAGAAAACCAAGACCTTCAGCGACATGGAGGCTGACGGCTGGCAGAACATGGTATGTGTCGAAACCGCGAACGTCATGGGCGACATCGTGACGCTCAAGCCCAACGACATGCATGTGATGAGCGTGAGCATCTGGGCAGAGCCGTTGGCAGACGATTGATCAGACGCTGATCAGCTTTGTGGGAGTAAGCTTGCTCACTCCCACAGGTTTGCCCCAGCTGCAACTTCCGCCAGAGAACGTTACAAATCCGCCTCGGTCACCACTCGCACCTTCGATGCATCCAGCGCGTAGGCAGCGTCGGCCAGGTCGTTGCTGACCTTCTCGACCTTCAAGGTGCCGATCACCCACAGCGGCGTGTAGATATCGTCGATCTTCAGGCCTTTGGGATAACGAACGAGGACCAGCTGGTTTGGCGGCGGAGGCGGTACGTGGATGCAGGCCCCAGGATAAGGGACCAGGAAAAACAGCGTGCTGTGGCCTTTGGCGTCGGTTTCCAGCGGAACCGGATAACCGCCCAGACGAATGGTTTTGTCATTCATGGCAGCTACGGTTTTGGTCGAATACATGACCGCAGGCAAGCCCTTGCTCTGTTTCAAACCGCCCTTGCTGTCGAACGTCCCTTGAGCCTCAGGAGAGTTGTGGTCGATTTCGGGCATGGCTTCGAGGGCTTTCTGATCCGACTTGGGCATCAGCTCCAGCCAGTCGGTTTCAGGCGGTTCAGCGGCGCGTGCCAGTCCACAGACCAGCAGCAGGAAAACGAGAAAAAGGCGACGCATTGAGAGGCTCGGCTGAGGATGATGTGCCGGGCATTCTAGCCCTCCGCGCCGCAATAACGCAGAGGGCCAGCGTCATTTTCATTTCTTTCTGATCAGGCCGTAGATCACCAGCAGCACAATTGCGCCCACCAGCGCGCCGAGGAAACCTGCACCCTCGCCTGCCTGATAGATACCCAGCGCCTGACCACCATAGGTCGCGACCAGAGAGCCGGCGATACCCAGAATAATGGTCATGATCCAGCCCATGCTGTCGTCGCCCGGTTTCAGAAAACGCGCGAGCAGACCCACGATCAGGCCGATGAAGATGGTTCCAATGATTCCCATGCCATGTCCCTCTGTTTGAATGAATATGCCAAAGCCTAGTCGGCTATCGGCAACACGCTATGAGAGGGGCGCGGGGGATGAATGGTTCAACGTAATGAACACGGACTTGCAGGAGCGCGGCTTGCCCGGGATGACATAAGGGTCAAACGGGTGGGTGCCTGACCCACCCTGATCGCGGGCACGCGCGTTCCTACGAGGACCGCTGCGACTGATCAGTTCTTGATCAGCGCCTCGACCTGCTTCACCTGTTGATCCAGGGTCGCGCGGTCTTTGCTGCGCACGGTCGCGTGACCGACCTTGCGGCCTGTCTTGAACGCCTTGCCGTAGTGATGCAGGTGACAGTCTTCGATGGCGATGACTTTATCCACTGCAGGCACTTCGCCGATGAAGTTGAGCATTGCGCTCTCGCCCACCTTGGCCGTCGAGCCCAGCGGCAGGCCAGCCACGGCGCGCAGGTGGTTTTCGAACTGGCTGCATTCGGCGCCTTCAGTGGTCCAGTGCCCAGAGTTATGCACACGTGGAGCAATCTCGTTGGCTTTCAGGCCACCGTCGACTTCGAAGAACTCGAAAGCCAGCACGCCGACGTAGTCCAGCTGCTTGAGCACACGGCTGGCGTAGTCTTCTGCCAGTGCCTGCAACGGGTGATCGGTGCTGGCGATGGACAGGCGCAGGATGCCGCTGTCATGGGTGTTGTGCACCAGCGGATAGAAACGGGTCTCGCCATCACGCGCGCGTACGGCGATCAACGAGACTTCACCGGTGAAGGGCACGAAGCCTTCGAGCAGGCACGGCACGCTGCCCAGCTCAGCGAAGGTGTCGACCACGTCTTTCGGCTCGCGCAGGACCTTCTGCCCTTTGCCGTCGTAACCCAGCGTGCGGGTTTTCAGCACGGCAGGCAGGCCGATACTGGCCACCGCAGCGTCCAGATCCGCCTGGGACTGAATGTCGGCGAACGCAGGCGTCGGAATGCCCAGGTCCTTGAACATGCTTTTTTCGAACCAGCGATCACGGGCGATACGCAGGGCCTCTGCGCTCGGATAAACCGGCACGAACTGCGATAGAAACGCGACCGTTTCAGCCGGCACGCTTTCGAATTCGAAGGTCACCAGATCCACTTCGTCAGCCAGCTGACGCAAGTGATCCTGATCGCCGTAATCGGCACGCAGATGCTCACCCAGTGCGGCAGCACAAGCATCCGGCGCCGGGTCGAGAAAAGCGAAGTTCATTCCCAGCGGTGTGCCCGCCAGAGCCAACATGCGGCCCAGCTGGCCGCCACCGATTACGCCGATCTTCATGAAAACCTCAGGCCTCGCGTGGGTCTGGATTGTCCAGAACGCTGTCTGTCTGCTCAGTGCGGAATTTCTTCAGCACCGCGTGGAATTGCGGGTGTTTGGCGCCCAGGATGCTCGCCGAGAGCAGCGCAGCGTTGATTGCGCCTGCCTTGCCGATGGCCAGAGTGGCAACCGGAATGCCTGCCGGCATCTGCACGATCGACAGCAGCGAATCGACGCCCGAGAGCATGGAAGACTGAACCGGAACGCCCAGCACCGGCAGGTGGGTCTTGGCCGCGCACATGCCCGGCAGGTGAGCGGCGCCGCCGGCACCGGCGATGATCACCTCGATGCCACGGCCTTCGGCCTCTTCGGCGTACTGGAACAGCAGATCCGGCGTGCGGTGAGCCGAAACCACTTTGACTTCGTACGGAATGCCGAGCTTTTCCAGCATGTCGGCGGTGTGGCTAAGGGTGGACCAATCGGACTTGGAGCCCATGATCACGCCAACCAGTGCGCTCATCGTCGTGCCTCTTATCGGGCGCCCGCAGGCGCGTCTAAAAACAACAAGCCACGCGGGAGGACCGGCGTGGCTTGTCGTACGAATTATGACCAGTCGAACCGGCCAAAGGCCGCGCAGTATACCGCAAAGAGTGCTGTTTGACAGAACGCTGACGACCTCCTGTCAGCCGATCATCAAGGGCCGGATCCCGCGTATTTACTGACTCTAAGGTCAAGCGCCGGGTTGTGATGCGCCGCCCTCAAGCTTGCGCCACAGCAGGCGCACGTTTGCCTTGCGCACGAGCGCGCAGCGATACAGGCGGATCTCCAGTGGCACGTGCCACTGTGGGCCGCCGCAGATCACCAGTTCGCCGCGTTCAAGCTCGGCCGTGACACTGAGCCGCGGCACCCACGCGATGCCCAGACCCTGCAACGCCATGCCCTTCAAGCTGTCGGCCATGGCGGTTTCGTACACCGTCGTGAAGCGCAGCGCGCGCTGACGCAACAGCAAGTTGACCGAACGCCCCAGAAACGCCCCCGCGCTGTAGGCCAGCAGTGGCACGCTCTGTTCGCCTTCCAGGTCGTACAACGGTTGGCCGTCGGCGTCGACCGAGCAGACCGGCAGCATTTCGGTCATGCCAAGGTGCAGCGACGGAAATATTTCGGCGTCCATCTGCAACGCAGCGTCCGGGTCATAGAACGCCAGCATCAGGTCGCAGCCACCTTCGCGCAGCGCATGCACCGCGTCGCCAACGTTGGTGGCGACCAGACGGGTCGCAATGTTCAATCCCTCATTACGCAACTGCGCGATCCAGCGCGGGAAGAAGCTCAACGCCAGTGAGTGTGCGGCGGCGATCTGCATGACCTCGCCCTGCCCGCTTTCCAGATGATGCAAGTGGCGCAGCACCTCACCCAACTGATCGACCACAGTGCGAGCAGTGACCAGAAACAATTGCCCGGCTGCAGTCAGCTCGATCGGCGTGCGCGACCGGTTGACCAGCGTCAGCCCCAGCGCGGCCTCAAGGCTACGAATGCGTCGACTGAACGCCGGCTGCGTGACGAAGCGCCGCTCCGCCGCCTGGGAGAAGCTGCGGGTCGCGGCCAGCGCGCTGAAATCTTCCAGCCATTTGCTTTCCAGGTTCATCGTGTTCTCCGCCATTGGGAGCCAAGTTAGATTTCGATTGTAGGAGCGTGGCTTGCCCCGCGATCTGGCGCGTAGCGGCAGCGAAATCAGGCGACTCAAGAATGACTTGCCAACCCGCATTCTCAGGTTCCGCTGGCGCTGAGCGCCAGATCGCGGGATGCGGCCCAAAGACAAGCCACGCTCCTGCAACATAAGAAGCGTCGCCCTTCACACGCTCGTCACAATCCGAACGTCACATCCACATTATGCCGTTTGCGCATAGGCTAGCGCTTAACAGCATTGGTTCGCAATCGTCCACAGGCCTAGTATTAAAGGCGTTCCGGCTTAGTCCGTGCCTCTCTTGAGACTTTCTCTATCATGTCCTGCGCTGCATCATTTCGCATCGAAAAAGACCTGCTTGGCGTCCTCGAAGTACCCGCTGAAGCGTACTACGGCATTCAGACCCTGCGTGCGGTGAACAACTTTCACCTTTCCGGCGTTCCGCTCTCGCACTATCCAAAGCTGGTCGTGGCACTGGCAATGGTCAAGCAGGCGGCTGCCGATGCGAACCATCAGTTGGGTCATTTGAGCAATGAGAAGCACGCGGCAATCAGCGAAGCATGTGCTCGCCTGATACGGGGCGATTTCCACGAGCAGTTCGTCGTCGACATGATTCAGGGCGGCGCTGGCACCTCGACCAACATGAACGCCAACGAAGTCATCGCCAACATTGCGCTCGAAGCGATGGGCCATGCCAAAGGCGAATACAACTACCTGCACCCCAACAATGACGTGAACATGGCGCAGTCGACCAACGACGCCTACCCGACGGCGATCCGTCTGGGTCTGCTGTTGGGCCACGACGCCTTGCTCGCCAGCCTCGACAGCCTCATTCAGGCATTCGCGGCCAAAGGTCAGGAATTCAACCACGTCCTGAAAATGGGCCGCACCCAGTTGCAGGACGCCGTGCCGATGACGCTGGGCCAGGAATTCCGGGCCTTCGCTACCACGCTGACCGAGGACCTCAACCGTCTGCGCAGCTTGGCGCCTGAACTGCTGACCGAGGTCAACCTGGGCGGTACCGCGATCGGCACGGGCATCAACGCCGACCCCGGCTATCAGCACCTGGCAGTGCAGCGTCTGGCGACCATCAGCGGTCAGCCGCTGGTACCTGCGGCTGACCTGATCGAAGCCACTTCGGACATGGGCGCCTTTGTACTGTTCTCCGGCATGCTCAAGCGCACAGCCGTCAAGCTCTCGAAAATCTGTAACGACCTGCGCCTGCTGTCCAGCGGTCCGCGTACCGGTATCAATGAAATCAATCTGCCGGCGCGCCAGCCGGGCAGCTCGATCATGCCGGGCAAGGTCAATCCGGTGATTCCGGAAGCCGTGAACATGTGCGCGTTCGAAATCATGGGTAACGATCTGGCGCTCACTGTCGCAGCCGAAGGCGGCCAGCTGCAGCTGAACGTGATGGAGCCCCTGATCGCGTACAAGATTTTTGATTCGATCCGCCTGCTGCAACGTGCCATGGACATGCTGCGCGAACATTGCATCGTCGGCATCACCGCCAACGAAGTCCGTTGCCGTGAACTGGTCGAGCACTCGATTGGCCTGGTCACCGCACTGAACCCTTACATCGGCTACGAAAACGCCACGCGTATCGCCCGCGTTGCCCTGGAAACAGGCCGCGGTGTACTGGAATTGGTGCGTGAAGAAGGCCTGCTCGACGACGTCATGCTCGCCGACATTCTGCGCCCCGAAAACATGATCGCGCCGAGACTGGTACCTCTGAAGGCCTGATTCCGGACGCTGACGCTTTAACTGCAACACGATCACCAGGCTGAGGGCCTAGACACCCCTCACCCTTTTGAGGGCCGGAAGTAGACACTTCAGGCCCTTTTTTTTGCCCGGAATTGTTCAACTTCACGCGAGTCACAATTGCCTGCGGCCTCCTGAAGGGCAATGTGCACCTGCAAAGCAGGAAATGGTTTACAGACTCCAATAACGCGCACCGGTATAGTGCGGCCCCTCTAAAAAAGCGAGGAACATTCAATGCTTGAAGTCATCAACGACTTCCTCTCGGGAAAACTGCTGATCGTGCTCATTGTCGGGCTCGGTGGATACTTCACAATTCGCTCGCGCTTCGTTCAGTTACGCCACTTCTTCCACATGTTCGCGGTCTTTCGCGAGAGCCTGCGCAGCAGCTCGGGGCAACTGAGCTCATTTCAGGCCCTGATGCTCAGCCTGGCCGGGCGCGTCGGCGCGGGCAACATCGCCGGCGTCGGCATTGCGGTCACCCTCGGCGGACCTGGCGCAGTGTTCTGGATGTGGGTCACGGCACTGGTCGGCATGGCCAGCAGTTTCTTCGAATGTTCCCTCGGCCAGCTGTATAAACGCTGCGACGCAGAAGGCCAGTATCGCGGTGGTCCTTCGTATTACATCCAGCACGGGCTGGGCAAACGCTGGCTGGGCATGGTCATGGCTGTCCTGCTGCTGGTGACATTCGGATTCGCCTTCAATGGCCTGCAATCCCATGCCGTCACCCACTCGCTCAATGACGCGTTCAAGATTTCCCCGGGCTATGCCGGTATCGGCCTGGCGGTGCTGCTGGGCCTGGTTTTCATCGGCGGTATCAAACGTATCGCGGCGGTGGCCGATCTGCTGGTTCCGATCAAGACGTTGGTCTACATCGCCGTGACGCTCTATGTCATCGGCGTGCAGTTCGAACACGTCCCGCAGATGCTGATGACCATCGTCAAAAGTGCATTCGGGCTGGACGAAGTGTTCGGCGGCCTGATCGGCAGCGCTATCGTCATGGGCGTCAAGCGCGGCGTATTCGCCAACGAAGCAGGACTGGGCAGCGCGCCTAACGTCGCAGCGGTGGCTGACGTTCAGCATCCGGTTGCGCAAGGTGTGGTTCAGGCGTTCAGCGTCTTCCTCGATACATTCGTGATCTGCACCTGCACCGCTTTGCTGATCCTGCTGTCGGGCTTTTACACGCCAGGCTTCGAGGGCGACGGTATCGCGCTGACGCAGAACTCGCTGGCAGCCGTCGTCGGTGACTGGGGCAAGCTGTTCATCAGCGTGGCGCTGGCGTTGTTCGTGTTCACCTCGATCCTCTACAACTATTACCTGGGCGAAAACAGCCTGCGATTCCTGCTCGGAGAGAACCGCAAGGCGCTGATTGGTTATCGCGCGCTGGTGCTGGCGCTGATCCTGTGGGGTGCGGTCGAGGACCTTGGAACCGTGTTTGCCTTCGCCGACATCACGATGACGTTGCTTGCGTTCGTTAACCTGATCGCCCTGGCAATGCTGTTCAAAGTCGGTTTGCGTATCCTGCAAGACTACGATGCACAGCGAAAAGCAGGCATCGATACGCCGGTCTTCGATTCCAGTCAGTTCCCGGATCTGGATCTGGACTTGCAAGCCTGGCCCAAGCCTGGCCACGCTCAACCCGTCGCCACGCCTGCGGCAGCGAGCGGCAAGCCGGCCACTGAAACACTTTAATCTGTTGACAGTCAGTCCAGGGAGACAGGCATGAATCGCGAAAATCACACGGCGGCCCGGCAGGTCATGGTGCTCTACACCGGCGGGACGATCGGCATGCAGGCCAGCGAAAATGGCCTGGCGCCGGCCTCCGGCTTCGAGTCCCGCATGGCCGGACAGCTCGCGGCGTTGCCTGGGCTTACGGTGCCGCAGTGGACGTTTCGCGAAATGTCGCCCCTGATCGACAGCGCCAACATGACGCCTGCCTACTGGCAGCGCCTGCGCGAGGCGGTCGTCGATGCGGTCGACGCTCAGGGCTGCGATGCCGTGCTCATCCTGCACGGCACCGATACGCTGGCCTACAGTGCGGCCGCCATGAGCTTTCAGCTGTTGGGCCTGACGGCGCCAGTGGTGTTCACCGGGTCCATGTTGCCTGCCGGCGTTGCTGACAGCGATGCGTGGGAGAACGTCAACGGTGCGCTGCAAGCATTGGGTAAAGGCCTGACGTCGGGCGTGCACCTGTACTTTCATGGCGAAGTGCTTGAGCCCACGCGCTGCGCGAAAATTCGCAGCTTTGGGCGCAATCCCTTCGCGGCACTGAATCGCACCCGGGGCGGCGAGGCAGTGTCCGCGCTGCCCGAAGCGCTGGGCTACCGGCAGCCGAAAACACTGGCAAACGTCGCGGTGCTACCGTTGTTTCCCGGCATGAGTGCCGCTCAGCTGGACGCGCTGATCGACAGCGGTATCGAGGGTCTGGTCCTGGAATGCTTCGGCAGTGGCACCGGGCCAAGCGACAATCCGGCCTTCCTCGAAAGCCTGCAACGGGCGCATCGTCAAGGCATCGTGGTGGTCGCGATTACCCAGTGTCACGAAGGTGGCGTGGAGCTGGACATCTACGAAGCCGGCAGTCGTCTGCGCGGAGCCGGCGTGTTGTCCGGCGGCGGCATGACGCGCGAAGCCGCGTTCGGCAAACTGCACGCGCTGCTCGGCGCGGGACTGGCCAAAGACGAAATCCGCCGGCTGGTAGAGCTGGATGTCTGTGGTGAACTGCGCTAACGGCGTCAGCGCTCAAAAGCAGACGCAGTACCGATCGCAATTGGATTTAGAGGCTGCGGCTCGACATGCGAGCCGCAGCAGGTAATTGTCAATCTGTCCCCAGCAAGTACTGCGCAATCCAGAAACTTGTCCCCTCTCCGGGTCGATTGATCACCAGGGTCCCAGCGACTAAAAGCTTATCGTCAACAAGCTCTCCGAAGTCATAGCTCAGGTGACCTTCAATCGATTCATAAACTGTACCTTCGTAGCCGAAATAGTTATCGACGGTTCCATCCTGGTTAATTTGAGTAAGTGTCAACTTACCCTCTTCAGAAAAGGTAGTTGCAGCAGCCACAGTTTTCCCAGACCGCCGTATGAACAATTCATCGCAGTAGAAATTTTTTCCTGCTAATTGAAGGCTGAGAGGCCTGCCTCCATTATAATCTGGGTCCATTTCACCAGTCATCGTCAACTTCAAAAATAACAAACCCGAATCTGGAGCAGTATGCGCCGCTATATAGACTGCCTCCTCACCAAGCTCAATGGCTGTAGCCTCCGATTGCGGTGTCAGCGTATACGTAAACAAACCCTGCTCACCGAAGTCTGTGGAAATAGTGCCGCTCTGCGTGTAGCAAAACACTGCCATATCAACGTGAGGCACGGCTAAATCCTTTTTATACGCTCCTGGAAGGTAAATATTGCCCTTTGGGCTTACGCTGACTCCGTAAAATTGCCAACCCGCCAACCCGTAAACGAACCCACCGGTTCCGAATTCCCTGTCTGGCTTACCGTCGGTGTCAATTTGCATAAGTACCCATGTCGAGTCGTCAAACCCTCTAATGTTTCTGGTAGTGATCAATATTTTCTTATCGTTTGTCAGGACAATATGTGAGCCTTCTGCCCAAGGGTATTTTAAATCAGGACGAAATATTCCATTGGTTCCAAAGGTAGTGTCCTGTGAGCCGTCAGCCAAGATTTTCAGAATACATAACGAGGCATGATCAGGGTTTGGCAGATCATGAAGAAACATTGCCATGATGACGCTATCATCCGGGAGCACCACGGCAGCGCCGGGCGTCACCGGATGTCCGAAATAAGGCAATTCGGCATAACCGTATTCCCCGTAAGTCGTATCCAGCACGCCCTCTGCAGTGAGCTTCACGGTAAGCAACGCGTTTCCCAACCGATTCACAGGCTGATGGTCGTCCGAAAAAGGCGTTTTCCTGACACGAGCACTAGACGACCCCTGCTCCTTATTACTACCCCGACTTCCAGTAATCAGAAATGCTCCATCGTGTCGACGAGCTATTTTACCTCCGATCTGTTCCTTCAGGCCAACCGCAATAACGCCATCGTCCCCAAAATTCGGATCCAGATAATCCGACAATATATTGTTCATTTCCAAGCCCTCAATTGATCTACGAAGAAAGATCAACATACGGACTAATCAAAACCGGCATAACTGTCAGAAATGACAGTTTTTAATACCTTTGGCTATTAACGTTATAGCCGACTCTTCTTTGATCTCACTATCTGGCGATCATCGATGCAGAATTTTCCAGTCCCCCCCTTAGTTCCGGCTTATCGCTTTTCCATGGCGTCCTGCAGCATGGAGTTGAGGTTGCCGGAGATGTTTTCACACAGCGCTTTCATCTGGATCTCATGCTCGGAAGCCTTGAACGGGCTTTGCAGATCCGTGCCGATTTTCTCGATGGCCAGCAGCATGAATCCTACGACTGTCGATGCCAAAGGCGTGAACCAGCCCAAGGTCTCAACCAGGCCGATGGGCACGATGATGCAGAACAACGTGATGAACAATCGCGGAAAGGTCACGTACGGGTAAGGCAGCGGTGTATTTGCGATACGCTCCATGCCGCCCTGGCAGTTGGAGACTTCCACGAGCGTGGCTTCAAGCCGTTCCAGGCGAATGCTATCCAGCCTGCCGGCCTTGTATTCGGCAGCAATGATGGCAGCGGACTCATTGAGGATCGCGTTGGGAAAGTTGTTGGTACGCTTGCGTCGCTCGTACTCTTCGCGCGGGATCATGGCCGTGATGTCTTCACCGCATTCGCTCCCTTTCAGATGCGCAGACAAGCATTCCACGTAAGCCACATGGCTGCGCAGCAGTACGGCTTTGACCGGATTGAGTTCATCCTCATCGTCGATCAGCGTCAGCACCTGCCGGGCGAAGCTGCGGGAATTATTGACCAGCGCGCCCCAAAGCGTACGCGCCTCCCACCACCGGTTGTATGCGCTGCTGTTGCGAAAACTCGTTAGGACCACAAGCGCCGAACCCAGCAGGGTCAGAGGCATGGAGGGCAAGGTTATCTTGCGCTCCAGGTACAGCATGAAATCAACGGTGACGATGACGTCCCAGATCAGAAGCCAGAACAGTGACCAACCGATGTAGGTGAAAGTCCTGATCATGGCTCGATACTTCCTGATGATCGTTTCCTGCAAAAGCCACCCCCGATACCGGTTCTAAATTGCGGGACGGCAACATGCACAAACCCCAAGGATTCGAGAACAAATGGACTGGTTGGTTCGCTGTCCAGTTGACAGATTATTCATGGAACGAACCTCGCCTCATCGGGCTCAACACCTATCTGGATGTTCAAGCCATACGTCACGAGGAGAAAGTTAATGAGCTCGTCTGCCACCTCTCACTCCACCGAACGACCTGCTACAGCGCACACCGAACGCGACCAGTTGACCATCAACACGATTCGCACCCTGGCGATGGACGCTGTGCAGAAGGCCAACTCCGGTCACCCCGGCACTCCGATGGCCTTGGCGCCAGTAGGCTACACGCTGTGGAAAGATTTCCTGCGTTATCACCCGGAACATCCTGACTGGCCAAACCGCGATCGCTTTGTACTGTCTGTCGGGCATGCCTCGATGCTGCTTTATTCCTTGCTGCACTTGGCCGGAGTGGTGGAGATCGATGCCCACGGCACGCCGTCCGGCAAACCTGCGGTCAGTCTCGAAGACATCAAGCTGTTCCGCCAACTGGATTCCAAAACGCCTGGCCACCCTGAATACCGCATGACCACCGGCGTCGAGACCACCACCGGTCCGCTGGGTCAGGGATGCGCCAACAGCGTGGGCATGGCCATGGCCGAGCGCTGGCTGGGCGAACGCTTCAACAAACCGGGCGCCACGCTGTTCGATTACAACGTTTACGTCCTGTGCGGGGACGGCGACATGATGGAAGGCGTAACCGCAGAAGCGGCTTCGATCGCGGGGCATTTGAAGCTCTCCAACCTTTGCTGGATCTACGACAACAACACCATCAGCATCGAAGGTCACACCGAACTGGCCTACAGCGACGATGCGCAGAAACGCTTCGAAGGTTACGGCTGGAAAACCCTTCACGTGAAGGACGCCAACGATGCCGCGGCGCTGGCCGAGGCCATCAGGACATTCCAGCGCACCGACGATGCACCCACGCTGATCGTGGTCGACAGCGTCATCGGCTATGGTTCGCCGAACAAGCACAACACGGCTGCCGCCCATGGCGAACCGTTGGGCGAGGACGAAATCAAGCTGACCAAGAAAGCCTACGGCTGGGATGAAAACAGCAGTTTTCTGGTTCCTGAAGAAGCCCGTCACGTGTTGCGGGACGCATTGCTGGAGCGCAACGGCGGCGACTTCAAGACCTGGCAGGATACCTTCGCCCGCTTCGAGAAAGATGATCCGGCCCTGGCCGATGAACTGCAGCGGATGCGTGCCGGGGAGATGCCGGAGGGATGGCGTAACACGGCGGTCAGCTTTGAAGCGGATGCAAAAGGCCAGGCTACACGTGCGTCCGGCGGCAAAGTTCTCAACGGTTTCGCCCAGCAGATTCCGTGGCTGATCGGGGGATCGGCGGACCTTTCTCCATCCACCAAAACCAATCTCACCTTTGAGGGTGCAGGCAGCTTCGAAGCAGGCAGCTATGGCGGCCGCAACTTGCACTTCGGTGTGCGCGAGCATGCCATGGGTTCGATTGCGAACGGTCTGGCGCTCTCCTACATCCGCCCCTACACCTCAACCTTCCTGGTGTTCAGCGATTACATGAAGCCGCCGATCCGCCTGGCGTCGATCATGGAGCTGCCGGTGGTCTTCGTCTTTACCCACGACTCAATCGGCGTTGGAGAGGACGGTCCCACTCACCAGCCTATCGAGCACCTCACCCAACTGCGTTCCACGCCGGGTCTGGTGACGCTGCGTCCGGGTGACGCCAATGAGACCGCCGAAGCGTGGAAAGTCGCGCTGGCGCAGACACACCGCCCTTGCAGCCTGATCCTGTCGCGCCAGCCGATGCCAACGCTTGATCGGTCGAAATATGCCAGCGCTGAGAACGTCGCAAAAGGCGCTTATGTACTGGCCGATGCCGTGAAGGACAAGGTGGAGGTGATTTTGATCGCCACTGGCAGCGAGGTTGGCATGACTGTCGAGGCGTTCGAGAAGCTCAAGGCCGAAGGGATTGCCGCCCGCGTCGTGTCGATGCCGAGCTGGGAATTGTTCGAAGATCAGGACAAGTCCTACCGCGACAGCGTCTTCCCGCCGAGCGTTACCGCACGCGTGGTGGTGGAACAGGCTGGGCCTGTGGGCTGGGATCGTTACGTGGGCCAGAGCGGCGCGAAGATTGTCATGAACACCTTCGGCGCTTCCGCCCCGATCGACAAGCTGCAAGCGAAATTCGGGTTTACAGCCGAGAACATCGCAAAAGTAGCGAAAGACCAGTTGAAAGGTTAACGCGACTCCTATGCGGAGGCGCGCTCGCCCGCGCTTGCGGTGTGTCAGGCGGTAAACCCGTCATCGACACACCGCCATCGCGGGCAAGTGCGCACCTGCAGTCGGCGCCTTGAACTGAGATCAGCAGCCCGTCAGCGCAACCGGACGACGCTCGCCTTCAAAGAAGAACGGGCGAATGCGCACGCCCACTGCGTTGCCCGCAAATGCCGCGATCAGCCACAGCCAGCCATGCAGGCTGCCGGATGCGATACCACTGAAGTACGCGCCAATGTTGCAGCCGTACGCCAGACGCGAGCCATAACCGAGCAGCAACCCGCCCAATATCGCCGCGATCAATGAACGGGTCGGAATTTTCAGGTTTGGCGAGAAACGTCCTGCAAGACCTGCTGCCACTGCCGCACCCAACATGATGCCGATGTCCATGACCGTAGTGATGTCCTCCCACACAGGGGCGGCCAGAGCCTTGGCGTTCGCCGGCATCTGCCAGAACACCCAGCTGCCGACGTCCACACCCATCGCGCTCGCGACCTTCGCGCCCCACAGGGCAAAGGCTGACGTGATGCCCCACGGACGCCCTGCCAGTGCCAGGGTGGCGTAGTTCAGCAACGCCAGCGCAATCGCGCCCCATACCAGCGGCCAGGGCCCGCGCAGGAAACGGCGCAATCCGACGTGCTCACTCGTGACGGCAGCCTCCAGTTCGCCATGGCGTTGCTTTTCAAGCTTCACGGTGATCAGGGCGATCACTGCGAACAGCACCAGGCTCATGATCAACGCAGGAAACACGCCGAAGGTTTTGACGATGGAAGTCGCCGGAAACGACGGCAGCGAAAACCACCAGTCAGCGTGGTGAGTGGCGATGACCGAGCCGATGATGAAGAACAGCAAGGTCACCAGCATTCGGGCGTTGCCGCCGCCCACTGTAAATAACGTGCCTGATGCGCACCCACCGCCCATCTGCATGCCGATGCCGAAAATGAACGCACCGAATACTACTGACACGCCGGCCGGCGCGACCAGTCCGGTGACCGGGTTGCCGAATAACGTGCCCGCGCCCAAGGCCGGGAAGAACAGCACGACAGCAATGGCGAGCATGACCATCTGCGCCCGCAGACCGGCGCCCCGCCGCTCGTTGATGAACACCCGCCACGCCGAGGTGAAACCGAATGCCGCGTGGTACAGGGTCAGGCCCAGTGCCGCACCGACGATCAGCAACAGGACCTGCTTGCCACCCACGGCGGACTGAAGGAACAGCGCACCCACGACGAGCAAAATGAAAGCAATCAACGGCGTGCCGAACTTGCGTTCCGGCGTCGCAGAAAGAGGAAGACTCATGGACGTATCTCAAGGAAGGTTGCAATGGGCGCGAGTATACGCCCGTCAATACGGGGGTTTAAGCGATATGCCAATCGCGGGTCAGCCAATGCGCCAAGCACAATTGGGCCTCAATCCCGCCAGACACTGCGAAGCCTTTCCAGCGCCGAAGCGATATCCGCCTCGGGCACCGCCGCAAATCCCAGCACTAACCCTGCGCGGTTATCCACAGGGGTTTCTGAGTCGGGCAACCAATAGTCGCTCAACGCCGACACCTCGACCCCCACGCGTTGGGCCTTGGCGATCAGTTCCCGCTCGCGCTCGATGCTGTTGACCTTCACGGACACATGCAGGCCCGCCGACGGCTTGGGCATCGGGCCGCAGCCAGGCAAGTCCTGCGGCCATCCAGCCAGCAATGCATCACGACGATTCAGGGCAGCGCGACGCATGCGGCGGATGTGCCGCTGGAAGTGTCCGGCAGCGATGAATTCGGCCATGACCATCTGCGTGCCGACCTCGGAGTGGCGCATGTCCACGGCGCGCCGCTGGCTGAAAGGCTTGACCAGATTTCGCGGCAGCACCAGATACCCAAGACGCAATGCCGGAAAGGCCACTTTGCCGAACGTGCCGACATAGAGCACTCGACCGTTGCGATCCAGCGCGGCCAGCGGCGTCAGAGGCGCACCGCTGTAGCGGTATTCACCGTCATAGTCGTCTTCGACGATCCAGCCCTGTGTGCGCTCAGCCCACGCCAGCAATTCCAGCCGCCGCGCCAGGCTCATGGTTACACCCAGCGGATACTGATGGGACGGCGTGACGTAGGCGAGTCTGCAACTGCGGTCGTCGACATCGGGACTTCGCATGCCGTCGACATCCACCGGCATGCCGCGCAACGTTGCACCCGCCATGGCAAATGCATGGCCGGCGGCCCGGTAACCCGGATTCTCGATCGCAACGGCATCGCCGTTGTTCAACAGCAACTGTGCACAAAGGGTAATTGCCTGTTGCGCACCACTGGTGATCACAATTTGTTCAGGGGTGCACTGCAAGTCACGAGATGTTCGTAAATAAACAGCGATCAATTCGCGAAGCCGCCACTCACCCGCCGGGTCTCCGTAACCCAGGTGATTCAGCCCGGGTTTGCGCCAGAAAGCCGCGTGCAGCTTGCCCCAAACGTCAAACGGAAACAGGTCGAATGCAGGCAATCCGACTCGGAACGCGCAAGGAAGGCCGGTTTTAGGGACGGTCAGATGATGGGTTTTCAACCGCTCCATGGAGGCACTGTGGATAACTTCACTGGATAAATCACCAGCTATTTCTGCGGATTTTGTGGATAAACCTGTTGATAAGCTTGGTGATAACCCTGTGGACAGTTTTGTGGATAGTTTTAGAGGCGACGACCCGATCGCTGCCGATTTTTGCAGCAGGGCGACATACGTCCCATCACCGATGCGCCCCTGGGTGAAACCTTCGGCGTACAGTTGATCGTAAGCGCGCATCACGCTGTTACGCGAAATCGACAAGGACGCGGCGAGGTCACGGCTCGCAGGCAGCCGCGTGCCGCTGCCCAAGCGACCATCGAGAATGCGCTGGCGCAGCGCCAGATAGAGCTGACGGCTAAGTCCATGGCGCCGGTCTAGCTCAATGCCAGCAAAGTCGAACGTGAGAGACGGCGTCGCATCAGGCATGTCATTGGCTCTATGAAATCGACTATTAATGGCTCTTACATCGAACCAATAGGCTGCCTACGATTGGGTCAGTCGCCAAGGGAAATATCATGTACACGCCCAACTATTTTAAAGACGAGGATCTCGCCAGCCTCTATCGGCAGATCGACAACGCGCGCCTGGCAACCTTGGTCACGTTCGACGAAACCGGGCTGCAGGCCAGCCATATCCCGGTATTGCTGGATGCGGATGAAGGACCCAACGGCACGGTGTCCGGCCATCTCGCCAAAGCAAACCCGCAGTGGAAAGCCCTCGCTTCAGGTGCCGAAGCGATGCTGATTTTTCAGGGGCCGGACGCCTACATCAGCCCGTCCTTTTACGCCGCCAAAGCCGAGCACGGCAAAGTGGTGCCTACCTGGAATTACGTGGCGATCCATGCGTATGGTCGGCCAGAGGTTTTTTCTGACCCCGAGCGCCTGTTGCGGATCGTGTCCGGCCTGACGGATAAGCACGAAGCGGTGCGGTCCGAGCCCTGGGCGGTCAGCGACGCCCCTGCCGACTACATTCAGAAAATGCTCAACGGCATCGTTGGCTTTGCCATTCCCATCGAGCGGCTCGAGGGCAAGCGCAAACTCAATCAAAACCGCAGCCCTGAAGACATCGCTGGCGTAAGCCAAGGGCTGGCCGGCAGCCAAGACCCCAATGATCGGGAAATCGCTCGATTGATGAGCCAAGGAGAATCCAGTGTCTGATTTACACATCCGCCCGGTGACGGCCGCCGATAAACACGCCTGGCTGCCGCTGTGGGAGGCGTACCTGACGTTCTACAAAACCGAATTGGCCGATGCCGTGACGCAAAGCACCTGGCAGCGGTTTCTGGACAACAGCGAACCGACTAACGCGGCGCTCGCCTGGCAGGACGGCAAGGCGGTCGGCCTGGTTCACTTCATTTATCACCGCTCTAACTGGAGCATTCACAACGCGTGCTATCTGCAGGATCTGCTGGTGGTGCCGGAGCAGCGTGGCACTGGCGTCGGTCGCAAGCTGATCGAATACGTGTACGCGGCCGCGAAGACAGCGGGCGCCGACAAGGTTCACTGGCTGACTCATGAGAGCAATGCCACCGCCATCCAGCTCTACGAGCGCATCGCCGAGCGTCCAGGTTTCATCCAGTTTCGCAAACCGTTGTAAGGCCCGGGAATCTTGAATATGTCGAATCTTGAACACTGGCAATCGGCAAAATTGCCAGACGCACGAACACTGAACGGCCGTTTCATTCGTCTTGAAAAGCTCGACGCTGCGCGCCATGGCGACGGGCTCTGGGCAGCACTGCAGGGCCCTGGCTCAGACGCCAAATTGTGGGATTACCTGGCTGTGGGCCCGTTTGCCGAGCGCGCCGCGTTTGGTGATTACCTGTCCGGACTGCAGAGCTCTACCGATCCGTGGTTCTACACCGTGATCGATCAGGAAAACGGGACCATCGATGGTTTTCTGAGCCTGATGTCGATTGTCCCCGCCCAAGGCCGTATCGAGATCGGTCACGTGACATTCGGCGCGTCCATGCAACGCACACCCAAGGGCACGGAGGCGATTTATCTGCTGGCCAAGGAGTCGTTCGCGCTCGGCAACCGCAGGCTCGAATGGAAGTGCAACGCTGATAACGCCCGCTCGATGAAGGCTGCGCAACGGTTCGGGTTTACCTTCGAGGGCACGTTCCGTCAGCACATGGTGGTCAAAGGGGCAAACCGCAATACTGCGTGGTTCTCGATCATCGACAGCGAGTGGCCGGCATTAGGCAAGGCCTTCAAGGCTTGGCTGGATGTGGATAACTTCAAGGATGGCGAGCAGATCAAGACGCTCGCGCAGTTGCGATCTGTGTAGCTCCCGTTCTCGCACGCAGGTCGGACAATTCCGAAAATCGTGCAGGATGGCCACGCGAAGGCGCTTCGGGGCCTACTGTAAGGATGTTCACAGGAAGTGAACGTCCCTACTCATTCAAGGAAGAGTCCCATGCAAGATCTCAATCAATTCCGTGCAACAGCAGCGCCTGAAAATCCATGGCGCGTTCCTGAACCCGTTCTGAAATCGGGCAAGTATGGAAGCATCATCATCGACCGGGGGCAGCTGAAAAAAGCAGTCGCCGGTTCGAATAATCACTACCTTTTTTCCGAGACGGGAGCCGGCGTCCAGTCTCTGGTCATCGTCGGTACCGCCGTGCAAGTCGTCGAGTTCCTGCTCGCCCACCCGCAACGCGGTCTGGAATCGCAGATCAAAACCCTGCCCAAGCTCTACATGGGCATCAGCCCGTACGCGCCCAATCAGCGCTTCTCTGGGGTGTTTCCGGCCAACGAACTGCTGTCCGCCGTCGCAGGCTTCCTCGGCAGCCTGATTCCCGCACCGGACTGGACCAACATCATCGGCGCTCCCGCGCAGCTCGAAGCCCTGAAGAAAGCCATTGATGGGCTGAGTCATTCGGACAAAGCCAAAGGCAAGATGCTCTACGTGAAATTCAGCTACTTGCCTGAAGACCAGATGGTGGAGATCGGCAAGGGGAAGATGTCGTTCAAGGAAGTGCTGCACGTGTTTCAGAAGCACTACAAGCCGCGCTGACAGTCAGCCTGCTCGACAGGCAAAAAAAGGGGAGCCACGAGTGCTCCCCCAGAGGTAAACCTCAGTCTCCTGCGTCAAGGCGCAGGAGGCTGTTCATTTCTCGAGCATCGAAATCAGCCTTCGATCTCTATCAGGATTTCGCCCGGATTCACGCGATCGCCTTTGGCGACATGGATCGCCACGACCTTGCCGGCAACCGCCGCCTGCACTTCGGTTTCCATCTTCATTGCCTCGGTGATCAACACCGCTTGACCTGCTCTGACGGTGTCGCCTTCCTTGACCAGCACCTCGACGATGTTGCCAGGCATGGTGGTGCTGACATGGCCCGGTTTGCTTGCCTGGGCACGCTTGCCGATGCCACCGCCGACAAATTCGTTGAGCGGCTCGAACACCACTTCTTCCGGCATGCCATCGATGGAAAGGTAGAAATGACGCTTGCCTTCGGCCTTCACGCCAACGCCAGTGATGTCGACGCGATAGCTTTCGCCGTGAACGTCAATCACGAACTCGGTCGGCACGCCCTCGCCGCCCGCCTTGGCAACTGTGCCAGGCTCAGGGATCGGCAACAGCGGTTCTGGCGCCAAGGTGCCCGCAGCGCGTTCTTCGAGGAACTTGCGCCCAATGTCCGGGAACATGGCATAAGTCAGCACGTCTTCCTCGGATTTTGCCAGCGTGCCGATTTCGCCGCGCAACTTGGTCATTTCCGGTTTCAGCAGGTCCGCTGGACGGACGTCGATCAGTTCCTCATTACCGATGGCCTGACGACGCAGCTTCTCGTCCACCTGACCCGGCGCCTTGCCGTAGCCGCCAGTGAGGTAAAGCTTCACTTCATTGGTGATGGTCTTGTAACGCTCGCCCGCAAGCACGTTGAAGAACGCCTGGGTGCCGACGATCTGCGAAGTCGGCGTCACCAGAGGCGGATAGCCGAGGTCTTTGCGCACGCGCGGGATTTCAGCCAGCACTTCGCCCATCCGGTTGAGTGCGCCCTGTTCTTTTAGCTGGTTGGCGAGGTTGGAAATCATCCCGCCCGGCACCTGATTGACCTGCACGCGCGTGTCGACGGCGGTGAACTCGCTTTCGAACTGATGATATTTCTTACGCACGGCGTAGAAATACAGACCGATTTCCTGCAGCAGTTCCAGGTCCAGCCCCGTGTCGAACTCGCTGCCCTTGAGAGCGGCGACCATCGACTCAGTGCCTGGATGGCTGGTGCCCCACGCAAAGCTGGAGATCGCTGTATCAATGTGGTCGGCGCCGTTTTCAACAGCCTTCAGCTGGCACATCGCAGCCAGACCGGCCGTGTCGTGAGAGTGAATGAAGACCGGAAGCGACTGCTCGGCTTTCAGCGCCTTGACCAGCTCGCCTGTCGCATAGGGGGTCAGCAGACCGGCCATGTCCTTGATCGCGACGGAGTCGCAGCCCATGGCTTCCATCTGCCGGGCCTGCGCAACGAAGGCCTCGATGGTATGCACCGGGCTGGTCGTGTATGCGATGGTGCCTTGAGCGTGCTTGCCAGCCGCTTTCACCGCCTCAATGGCAACGCGCAAGTTACGCACGTCGTTCATGGCGTCGAAGATGCGGAACACATCGATGCCGTTGACCGCAGCCTTGGCGACGAACGCTTTCACCACATCGTCGCTGTAATGGCGATATCCCAAAAGGTTCTGACCCCGCAGCAGCATCTGCAGGCGTGTATTCGGCAGCGCGGCGCGCAGCTGACGCAGGCGCTCCCAAGGGTCTTCCTTCAGAAAACGTACGCACGCATCGAATGTCGCGCCGCCCCAGACCTCCAGCGACCAGTAGCCGACTTTGTCGAGCTTCTCGCAGATCGGCAGCATGTCCTCGGTGCGCATGCGGGTGGCCAGCAGCGATTGGTGGGCGTCGCGCAGGATGGTGTCAGTAACGAAGATCTTCTTGGACATTTACGTGTTCCTCACAGGCCTGCATGGGCGGCAATGGCGGCAGCGATGGCCAGGGCCAACTCTTCGGGTTTGCGCTTGATCGAATAATTGGTCAGTTCAGGGTGGCTTTCGACGAAGCTGGTATTGAACTGGCCGCTGCGAAATTCCGGGTTACGCAGGATTTCCTGGTAATAGGCGGCGGTGGTCTTCACGCCTTGCAGGCGCATGTCATCCAGCGCACGCAAGCCACGGTCCATCGCCTCCTCCCAGGTCAACGCCCAGACGATCAGCTTCAGGCACATCGAGTCGTAGAACGGCGGAATCGTGTAGCCGGTGTAAATCGCCGTGTCGGTCCGCACGCCAGGTCCGCCGGGCGCGTAGTAACGGGTGATCTTGCCGAAGCTGGGCAGAAAGTTGTTCTTGGGGTCCTCAGCGTTGATGCGGAACTGCAACGCGAAGCCGCGATGAATGATGTCTTCCTGCTTGACCGACAGCGGAAGCCCCGAGGCGATACGGATCTGTTCGCGAACAATGTCGATCCCGGTGATTTCTTCGGTGATCGTGTGCTCAACCTGCACGCGGGTGTTCATCTCCATGAAGTACACCTCGCCCTCCGCGAGCAGAAACTCCACGGTGCCGGCGTTCTCGTAGCCCACCGCTTTGGCTGCGCGCACCGACAGATCGCCGATATAGGCGCGCTGCTCCGGGGTCAGTTGCGGGCTTGGCGCGATTTCGATGAGCTTCTGGTTGCGGCGCTGAATCGAGCAGTCGCGCTCGAACAGGTGTACGACATTGCCAAAGCTGTCGCCAAGAATCTGCGCCTCGATGTGCTTTGGATTGACGATACATTTTTCGAGGAAGACCTCCGCTTTGCCGAACGCCTTGGTCGCCTCGGAAATGACCCTGGGGAACGCCTGCTCGAGCTCATCGCGGCTGTTGCAGCGCCGAATACCGCGCCCACCGCCGCCAGAAGTGGCTTTGAGCATCACCGGGTAACCGATGCGATCCCCTTCGACCAACGCTTCGGCGACGTCCGCCACATTGCCTTCGGTGCCGGGTGTGACCGGTACGCCAGCCTTGATCATGCTGCGGCGCGCTTCAGTCTTGTCACCCATGCGGCGGATCACTTCAGCGGAAGGGCCGATGAACTTGATCCCGCGTTCGGCGCAGATCTCAGCCAGTTCGGCGTTTTCCGAAAGAAAACCATACCCCGGGTGCAACGCATCACAGCCGGTTTCGACAGCCAGATTCACCAGCTTGCGCGGGTTGAGATAACCCTCCAGCGGCTCAGCGCCGATGCCGTAAGCCTCATCCGCGCGCTTTACATGAAGCGCGTGGCGGTCCGCGTCGGAATAGATCGCCACCGAACGGATGCCCATTTCGGCGCAAGCGCGCACGATCCGGACAGCAATTTCTCCGCGGTTGGCGATCAGGATTTTTGTTATCACTGGCATTTCCTCGACCGATGAGCAGACGGACCGGAAACCGGTCACTTCGTGGCGACAACCGTTACTGCGTATTGCGTCGCTGCGATGAAGTCACCCTAAGACCAATCAGCAATTAATAAAAATGAGTAAAAATTGGGTTAAACATAAGTAAAACCTTATAGTGCTGGTTCGAGAGGATGCAGGAGAGTATGAATCATGCGTAAGTCATTGATGCGTATGACATTGCGTCAATTGCGGATTTTTAATGAAGTCTGCGATTTGCGCTCCTACAGCCGCGCCGCCGAGGAAATGTCGCTGACGCAGCCTGCTGTCAGCTTGCAGATTCGGCAGTTGGAAGAACTGATCGGCCAGCCGCTTTTTGAATACGTCGGTAAAAAGCTCTACCTGACCGAGGCCGCTGACGCGCTGCAGATGGCAAGCCGTGACATTTTTGGCCGGCTGGAAAACCTCGACATGCAGCTTTCAGACATGCAGGGCTCATTGCAGGGCCAACTGAAGCTGGCGATCGAGTCCAGTGCAAAATACTTCGTTCCCCACCTGTTCGCCGCTTTTAAGCGCCAGTATCCCGAAGTCATGCTCAATCTGACAGTCGTCAACCGAGCGCAGGTGATCCGGCGTTTGTCCGATAACCGGGATGATCTGGTGGTGATGTCGATGGTCCCGCAGGACATGAATCTGGAATTCCTGCCTTTTCTGAACAACCCGATCGTTGCGGTCGCAAGACCCGATCATCCGCTGGCACAGCTGGAGAACCCTTCATTGAAGAACCTGGAAGGTCACACGCTGGTTATCCGCGAATCGGGTTCGGGGACGCGAAAGGCGTGCGAGGAGTATTTCAAGGAGAAGCGCATCCACTTTGAACACTCGCTGGAGGTGTCCTCAGCCGAGGCGCAGCGTGAGTGTGTGGTGGCGGGATTGGGTATTGCGCTGCTGACCCGGCATGCGCTGAGCCTGGAACTGGCCACGGGCATGCTCAAAGAGTTGCCAGTGGCCGAGTTGCCTCTGTATCGGAGCTGGTGCGTGGTCCAGGCACGAGAGAAGCGGTTGTCGCCGGTGGCTCACGCATTCCTTGCGTTCATTCGCACCGAGCGGGCGCAGATCAGCGAGTTGGTCGCGCGCTTTGAGGGCCACCTTCCGAAACGCTAGCGCTCTGCCAGAAATTGGCCGACGCGGCATCGAGGTAGTCAGAGAGCTCCTGATTCAAGCGGCGCTCTTCGGAGTAGGTTTCGATCGCGCGGCGAAACGCCATGCGGCGTTGGTCTTCCTGCTGACGGCGGGTCTTGGCGCTGGAGGCGCTGTGCTGCTGCGAGTCATCGTAGTGCCGAGGCATATCCTGTCTCCCATTGCGTGTGCGGGAGTACAGAGTGGCCCTGAGCCGTGACGATCAGGTGGCGCGCGGGTGACAAGTTGGTGAACGCTGAAGACCGGCCAATTCATCCATAGCTTGTGGGAACGACATTGCTTGTGAAGATGCGTGAAAATTTACGTCCTCAGCGCTCGCCTCTCCGCCTTCGCGAGCAAGCTCGTTCCCACAGAATCGATGCTGAACAGGTCGCTCAATCCTCAGCGGACTTGATCGACTTCGGCGACAACCGCAGGCTGCGCAAGCTGCGCTTCACGCTCTTGAGATGGTTGACCAGACTCGGGCCGCGCGCCATCGCAACGCCCATCGCCAGCACATCGATGACCACCAGATGGGCAATGCGTGAGGTCAACGGGGTGTAGATCTCGGTGTCCTCATGCACATCGATCGCCAGATTGACTGTCGACAATTCGGCCAGCGGTGTCTGACTCGGGCACAAGGTGATCAGGTTGGCGCCGCTCTCACGCACCAGGTTGGCCGTGATCAGCAGGTCCTTCGAGCGACCCGACTGCGAGATACACACGGCGACATCAGTCGGTTTGAGCGTCACTGCGGACATCGCCTGCATGTGCGGATCAGAGTAGGAAGCTGCCGTCAGCAGCAATCGGAAAAACTTGTGCTGAGCGTCGGCAGCGACCGCGCCCGATGCGCCGAATCCATAGAACTCCACGCGATGCGCTGCCGCCATGACCGTGACAGCAGCCTGCAACGCATGGGGATCGAGCTTTTCACGCACTTCCATCAGCGTGTGCAGCGTGGTGTCGAAAATCTTCAGGCTGTAGTCGGCAACCGAGTCATCTTCATGGATCGCGAACTGACCAAAGCTCGCGCCTGCGGCCAGGCTCTGGGCCAGCTTGAGTTTCAGATCCTGAAAACCGGTGCAACCGATGGCGCGGCAAAACCGCACGATGGTGGGCTCGCTGATGCCGACGCTGTGGGCCAGATCGGCCATGGAGCTGTGCATCACGGCCGCCGGATCGAGCAGCACATGGTCTGCTACTTTCAGCTCCGACTTGCGTAAGAGATGGCGTGACTGGGCGATGTGCTGCAACAGATTCAAAGGACAGGACTCAATAGAAGGATGGGCCGGGCTGTAGCTTTTTTGTAGTTATACTACATGACCTGCAAACCGCACAGCTAAACGAGCTCGCCGTTGGCAACCGATCACACCTGAATGACAGGTCGCCTTGCAGTGTAGGACTTTTTACACGGGACTCCAGGCCTCGCCCACCCGATTACGCAACACCTCGCCCATCGCGTCCGCTTCGACAGGACGACTGATCAGATAACCCTGCACTTCATCGCAGCCGTGGGACTTCAGGAAGTCCAGCTGGGTGCAGTCCTCGACGCCCTCGGCCACTACTTTGAGCTCCAGACTATGCGCCATCGCGATGATCGCCCGGGTGATTGCCGCGTCCTCCGTGCCCTCGCCCAGGCCGCGAATGAATGACTGGTCGATCTTCACGTAATCGACCGGGAAGCGCTTGAGGTAACTTAGCGATGAATAGCCCGTGCCGAAATCGTCGATCGCAAGTTTTACGCCCAGCTCACGCAACTGTTGGAAGGTCGTGATGATGTGCTCGACGCTGTCGAGCAACTGACTCTCGGTCAGCTCAAGCTCCAGGTATTCGGGCAGCAGCCCGGTTTCGTCCAGCACCTGACGCACAAGGCTGACGAGCTTGCCCTGCCGCAACTGATGCACGGAAAGATTGACCGATACCCGGATCGGCGCAATTCCGTCACGCACCCACTCACACGCCTGGCGGCAAGCCTGACGCAACACGAATTCGCCGATATCGGCGATCAGTCCTGTTTCTTCCGCCAACCCGATGAACTCTCCGGGCGGCACCATGCCGCGAGCAGGATGGCGCCAGCGCACCAGAGCCTCTGCCGAGTTCATTCGCCCAGTGATCAGTTCCAGCTTGGGCTGATAGAACACTTCGAGCTGGCCGTCTTCGATCGCGCGACGCAGCTGAATTTCCAGTTGCAAACGCTCAAGCGTGCGCGCCTGAAGACTTTCCGTGTAGAACTGGACGTTGTTGCCACCCAGGTGCTTGGCGTATTGCATCGCCATGTTCGCCTGACTGACCAAAGCCGCCAGGTCACGTGCCGAGTCAGGCAGCAGCGCGATCCCGATCGAAGCACTGATCACCAGATCATGTTCGGAAACCGTGATCGGCGAGCGCAGTTTGCTGAGCAGTCGCGTGGTCAGCCGCGCCAGCGTGGTCAGGTTTGCGTGGCTGTCGAGGATCACCGCGAATTCATCGGCAGACAGCCGGGCGACGGTGTCGGCGCCGGCCAACTCCGCGCTCAAGCGGCGAGCGACCAGGCGCAGCAGTTGATCGGCGATGTCATGACCCAGGCTGTCGTTGAGCAATTTGAAACGATCAAGATTGATGTGCAGCAGAGCCAGGTTTTTACCACCCTGCCGCACACGCTGGTTAGCCTCGCGCAGACGCTCGTTGAACAGCGCGCGATTGGCCAACCCGGTGAGTTCATCGTAGTGCGTGAGAAATCGCGTGCGCTCTTCGTACTGTCGCGCCAGCTCGCGATTGAGCTCATCACTTTTCGCCTGCGCCTGTTGCAGGTGCTCGATCAGCGCCAGGTTTTGGAAACGGCGGATGAGGCCGCGCTGAATCAGCCTGTTGACCTGAATGGCCACGACGATGAGCGCCAGCAGAAGGATCAGGCCCAGCCAGCCCCAGCCGCGCATTGGCACCTCTGCGCCCCAGAACAGATAGATGATCGGAGGCAGCAGACAGGGCACGGCGAAGGTCAGAAACGCCGGGATGCTCACGGCGTACGCCACACTGGCAGACAGCGTCGCGGCACCGATCAGGCCGAACACCCACGCTTGCTGAATGAAGTTTTCCACAGGCACCAGCGCCAGCGCCGCGCTCGACAACGTAAGCCCACTGACGCAGGCGCCGGCCAGAAACATGCGCTTCCAGACCGGATGTGCCTGACGCTCCGGCGAAGCCGCGCGAAACGCCGCCACCTGCAACACCCGCAGACAGATCAGCGCCGACAGCCAGCCCATCCAGACGCTGACCAGCACGTAGCGTTCCGGGCTCCAGAGCAACCAGGCGCACAGCAGACCGTTGATGAACATGAAAAGAGTCGGCAGCAGCGACCCTTGGTAAAGAAGGCGTGTGCGCTCGACTGCAAGCTGAGTAGCGAACTGTCTGCGGATGACACGTCGTGTCGCCACAGAGTCGGCCGGGGCTTCGGAGCTGGGGATCATGGCAGTTCTTATAATTAGGGCCTTGAGCGTCAGCGGAGCATACACAAGCCACCAAAGAGACCAAACAGTCAGAAAAATAAATTGTATGGACGGTCGCATCGCGCCTTTTTTTCGAGCGACAAATCCGCGATTGAGACCGCTTCCAGTGTGAGTGACGGCCTGACTTTGCGACCGACCGGCGTAAGAGTTTGCCCACTCCACCCCGGCACCCTAGAATGCGCCGATGCGCGATGATCTCTCCCTTCTGCTTAATTCCCTCAACGATGCCCAACGTCAGGCCGTAGCTGCCTCACTGGGTCGTCAGTTGGTCCTGGCCGGCGCTGGTTCCGGCAAAACCCGCGTGCTTGTGCATCGTATCGCCTGGCTGATCCAGGTCGAAAATGCCTCGCCGCACTCGATCCTGTCGGTGACGTTCACCAACAAGGCCGCTGCCGAGATGCGCCACCGCATCGAGCAGCTGATGGGTATCAACCCGGCCGGAATGTGGGTCGGCACCTTCCACGGTCTGGCGCATCGCCTGTTGCGCGCGCACTGGCAGGAAGCGGGACTGAGTCAGAGCTTCCAGATCCTCGACAGCGATGATCAGCAGCGTCTGGTCAAACGCGTGATCCGCGAGTTGGGTCTCGATGAGCAGCGCTGGCCAGCGCGTCAGGCGCAGTGGTTCATCAACGGCCAGAAGGATGAAGGGCTTCGCCCGCAACACATTCAGGCCAGTGGCGATCTGTTCCTGGCAACCATGCGCAGCATTTACGAAGCCTATGAAGCGGCCTGCCAGCGCGCCGGCGTTATCGACTTCTCCGAACTGCTGCTGCGCGCGCTTGATTTGTGGCGGGACCATCCTGGCCTGCTGCAACACTACCAGCGGCGTTTCCGCCACGTGCTGGTGGACGAATTTCAGGACACCAACGCCGTGCAGTACGCCTGGCTGCGTCTACTGGCCAAGGGCGGCGACAGCCTGATGGTGGTGGGCGATGACGATCAGTCGATTTACGGCTGGCGCGGCGCCAAGATCGAGAACATTCATCAGTATTCCGATGACTTCCCGGACACCGAGGTCATCCGTCTGGAGCAGAACTACCGCTCCACGGCGAGCATTCTCAAAGCGGCCAACGGCCTGATCGTCAATAACAGCGGCCGTCTGGGCAAAGAGCTGTGGACCGACGTCGGCGACGGCGAGCTGATCAGCCTGTACGCGGCCTTCAACGAGCACGATGAAGCACGCTATGTGGTCGAAACCATCGAAAGCGCCATCAAGACTGGCCTGTCGCGCAGCGATATCGCGATTCTCTATCGGTCGAACGCCCAGTCGCGGGTACTGGAAGAGGCTTTGCTGCGTGAGCGGATTCCGTACCGCATCTATGGCGGTCAGCGATTCTTCGAACGCGCCGAAATCAAAAACGCCATGGCTTACCTGCGCCTGCTCGACGGGCGCGGCAACGACTCCGCGCTTGAACGGGTCATCAACGTGCCAGCCCGTGGCATCGGCGAGAAAACCGTCGAGGCAATCCGCGAGCATGCCCGCCACGCCGATGTTTCGATGTGGGAAGCCATGCGTCAGCTGGTTGCGAACAAAGGTCTCACCGGACGTGCCGCCAGCGCGCTGGGCGCGTTCATCGAGCTGATCGAAAACCTTTCTGCCAAAGTCATGGAGATGCCGCTGCACTTGATGACGCAGACCGTCATCGAGCAATCCGGGCTGATCACCTATCACCAGGAAGAAAAAGGTGAGAAGGGCCAGGCACGGGTGGAAAACCTTGAGGAACTGGTCAGCGCCGCCCGCGCCTTCGAGAACAGCGAAGAAGAGGAAGACCTGACGCCATTGGCCGCTTTCCTCGGTCACGCGTCGCTTGAAGCGGGCGACACGCAGGCGGACGAGCACGAAGACAGCATTCAACTGATGACGCTGCACAGCGCCAAAGGCCTTGAGTTCCCGTACGTGTTCCTCGTGGGCATGGAAGAAGGCCTGTTCCCGCACAAGATGAGCCTGGAAGAACCGGGTCGTCTTGAGGAGGAGCGACGCCTGGCCTACGTGGGCATCACGCGTGCGATGCAGCATCTGGTGCTGACCTACGCCGAAACCCGGCGCCTGTACGGCAGCGAAACCTACAACAAGGTTTCACGATTCGTACGTGAGGTCCCACCGAATCTGATTCAGGAAGTGCGTCTCTCCAACAGCGTGACGCGTCCTTTCGGTGGCTCCAAAACGATGGCGCCAAGCCGCCTGTTCGACGGTGAAGGTATCCCGCAAAGCCAGTTCTCGCTGGGCCAGCGCGTGCAGCACGCGGTCTTTGGTGAGGGCGTGATCCTCAATTTCGAGGGCTCAGGCGCACAGGCCCGGGTTCAGGTGAATTTTGCCGAAGGCAGCAAATGGCTGATGCTGGGCTACGCGAAGCTGGAACCAGTCTGATCCTACCGGTACGTTGCAGGTGTGAGCGGACTGTCTTGCTGCCCCTGTCGATCAACGTCGCAACACTCGACGCCTTCCCGGCTAAAGCCGGTCCTACGAAAGCTCGCAGCGTTTGTAGGACCGGCTTCAGCCGGGAAGAAAAGCTTTCAGCGTCTGTAGGGCCGGATTCAGCAGGAAAGGGAAATCTCGCGGCGTCTGTAGGACCGGCTTCAGCCGGGAAGAGGCCGCTGCATACGGTGGAGAACCAATGGCCTTATCCCCGCGCTCTTGCATTCCTACATCGGGCCCCCATCTTTCCTACAGAACTTTCTCCATCGCCCCACAACCCAAGTAGTACGGGCGCTGTTGAGATCCACGCAAAAGCCAGAAACATATGGCTGCTGGTCAGACACATTTGTCCTGTGCAACATGGCGCGCGTGCAATCCACAAACGGGAATTCCCAATATGCAACGTTTTCTAAGCATCGCTTTGGCGCTGGTCATCGGTCTCACCATGAGCCTGGATGCCAACGCCGCGCGTTTCGGTGGTGGCAAGAGCATGGGCTCGGCGCCAAGTCACCAGGCGCGCCAGACAGCTCCTTCTGCCCCTGCCGCCGCACCTAATGCCGCCGGTCGTCCTACGCCTGCTGCAGGCGGTGCTTCCAAATGGCTGGGCCCACTGGCCGGTATCGCCGCCGGTGGCCTGCTGGCCTCCATGTTCATGGGCGGTGGTTTCCAGGGCATGCAATTCTTCGACATCCTGATCATGGCGGTCATCGCATTCGTGATCTTCCGCTTCATTGCGGCACGTCGACGCAAGCAACAGCCGCACATGGCACCTGCTGGCGCGCCTTACCAGCGTGAAACGTTCGAGCAGCCGGCTCAGAACACTTCGATCTTCGGTGGTGCTGCGCCTGCCGCGGCAGCTCGCCCTGTGATCAGCGCGCCGGCCTGGTTCAACGAAGAACGCTTCCTTGAAGCCGCTCGCACGCACTTCCAGTCGCTGCAGCAGCACTGGGATGCTAACGAGATGGACAAGATCGCCGAGTTCGTGACCCCGCAAATGCTGCAGTTCCTGAAAAAGGAACGTGCGGATCTGGGCGACGGCTTCCAGTCGACCTACATCGACAACCTGACCGTGCAGCTGGACGGCCTGGATGATCGCGCTGACAAGACCATCGCGACCCTGACGTTCTCGGGTGTCTCCAAAACTTCCCGCTTCGACCAGGGTGAAGTGTTCAGCGAGAGCTGGAACATGGAACGCGCACCGGGCGAGAACCAGCCTTGGCTGGTCGCCGGTATCCGCCAGAACGGCTGAAACGCTTCGCGGCATGGTTAATCCAAAACCCCGACACTGTTCGGGGTTTTGTTTTTCTGAGCCCGCGGTTAATTTGGCGATGCCTTTGAGCTACTGTATAACCCGCGTAAATCGTTAGAGGATCCACGTCGTGGAAGAAGTCATCGAACAACTCCGTGAAGCCAATGAGCCAGTTCCCGTCCCGCTGGAACTGCCGGACGAAGATCAGCTCGTCGAAATCGAAGAGCAGCTGTTCATCAACATTCCCTTTGTCTTCAAAGAATTTCTCCTGACCGTCAGCGACGTGGTGTACGGCAGCCTGGAGCCGGTGACGGTCACCGACCCGCAATCGCACACCTATCTGCCGGATGTGGCGGCGAATGCCTGGGACATCGGCGTTCCGCGCGAGCTGATCCCGATCTGCCAGGACGGTGAAGATTACTATTGCGTCGAGGAAGACGGCACGGTCGTGCTGTGGTCGGGCGAGGAAGAAATCGTCACCGAAGAGAGCTGGGAATCGGTCTGGCACTGGGCGCGAGACGTCTGGCTCGAAAGCTGAAACCGTCCCGCAGCAGCCAAGCCTTCGGAGCTCAACGCTCTGAAGGCTCCTGATGATTACCCAGTGCTTCCAGCAGCGCGATCTGCATGCGCGTGTGCACCCGGATGAACCAGCGCCACAACACGGCCGCCACCACCCCCGCCACCACTACGATCAACAGCAGCCATTCATTGGTGGGCAGCGTGCTCGCCGACAGCAGTGCGATCAGCAGGAAGATCACCAGCAACGACACCAGTGGAATGACCTCCGCGATCACGCGCCTGACCCGTGCGGTGTGCCGTCCAGCCATCTCGGGCTTCACGCCCATCTCCGCCAGCAGCATCGACAGCGCCTTGAGCTTGCGATAAGCCGCAATCAGAAACGGCAACGACAACAGCAATGACGCACCCCAGATCCAGGCTTTCTGCTGTCCGATTTCGGTGACCCACTCGCTGAAATACTCGCCGATGCGCTCGGCAAAAAATGCCCCGCAAAAGAATATCGCCACGACCAGTGCCAGATTCACGCCGACTTGCAGCAGGATTTTGCGGATCATCGAAGCCAGCAGCGCGCCCTCGCCCTGTGGCTGGATGCTGCGCAGCCACTCTCCGTACATGCCGAAAACCCGGGCGACTCTCGTCGGCACGATACTGCCCAGTTTGTGGGAAAGCGGATCAGCGGACCGGATCAGATAAGGCGTGAGCAAGGTTGTGATCGCCGATACTGCAACCGCCACCGGATACAGGAAATCGCTGGTGACCTGGAGCGTCATACCCAGGGCGGCGATGATGAACGAGAATTCGCCGATCTGTGACAGCCCCATCCCCACGCGCAGTGAGGTTTTGCCGTCGTTACCGGCGATAAATGCGCCGAGCCCGCAGGACAGCATCTTGCCCAACACCACCGCGACCGTGATGACTGCGATAGGCCAGGCATAATCGAGCAGGATCTGCGGATCGATCAGCAAACCGATGGCGACGAAGAAGATTGCGCTGAACATGTCCCGGATCGGCTCGACCAGATGCTCGATTTTTCCCAGTTGTCTGGATTCGGCCATGATGGCGCCGATCAGGAACGCCCCGAGCACCATGCTGTATTCAAGCTTGACCACGAGCAGGCAGAAACCGAAACACAGTCCCAGCACCGTGACCAACAGCATTTCGTTGCTTTCGAACTTCGCCACATACGCCAAGAGTCGTGGCACCACCAGAATGCCGATGACCAGCGCCACAATCATGAACAGCGAAAGCTTGCCGACGGTGGAGAACACCTCGCCCGAGCTGACCGTACCGCTGACCGCGATGCCTGACAGCAACGCAATGATGCCGATACCCAGAATGTCCTCAACGATCAGCACACCGAAAATCAGCTGCGCGAAACGCTGGTTTTTCATCTTCAGATCATTGAGTGCCTTGACGATGATCGTGGTCGAGGAAATGGCGAGGATCGCACCCAGAAACAGTGAATCCATGGTATTCCACGCGAAAAACTGGCCGATTTCGTAGCCGATCCAGATCATCAGCATGATTTCGAGGAAAGCGGCAATGAAGGCCGTCGCACCGACCTTGAACAGCTTGCGCAGACTGAACTCCAGTCCGAGACAGAACATCAGGAAAATCACACCGAGTTCGGCGAGGGTCTTGATGGTGTCTTCATCATGAATCAGGCCGAACGGCGGGGTATGCGGCCCGATGATGAAGCCGGCGACGATGTAACCGAGGACAACGGGCTGCTTGAGCCGATGAAAGACGACTGTCACCACGCCAGCGACCAGCATGATGACTGCCAGATCCTGAATGAAACTGATGGCATGCATGGGCGCGGGCTCCTTGTGACGACAGCGAAAGTGCGCGCTTCTGCCTGAAAGATCGACGATGGCTGTACGAAATATCATCAGCGAAGCCAGAAATTTCCGGAAGAAGCGCAGGAATTACCCAATCCAAGGGTTTTCGCAGGTTAACACTGCACAAAAGCGGATAAAGCCAGTGCAATATATGGAAACAGATAGGCGAGTGGCGTGACGGCGAACCCGCTGCCGGCGTCCCGATATCGTCGGTTTTAAACCCGATCTGCATCCGAGCACCCACACGAGGTGCCAAATTGACTCAAATGACCGTGAGCACGCTATGGAACCCGGAAACGCCCAGCTGTCGATGACTGTATTGATGACCCCGGACATGGCCAACTTCTCTGGCAACGTGCACGGCGGCACACTTTTGAAGTACCTGGATGAGGTTGCGTACGCATGCGCGAGCCGATACGCCGGTCGCTACGTCGTGACCCTGTCGGTGGATCAGGTGATTTTTCGTGAGCCGATCCATGTAGGTGAACTGGTGACCTTCCTGGCCTCGGTGAACTACACCGGCAACACGTCCATGGAAGTGGGCATCAAGGTTGTGACCGAGAACATCCGCGAGCGCTCTGTTCGTCACACCAACAGTTGCTTCTTCACGATGGTTGCCGTGGACGACCAACGCAAACCGGCCAGCGTGCCGCCTCTGACCCCTGCCACCAGCGAAGACAAGCGTCGCTACGTCCAGGCGCAGCAGCGTCGTCAGATTCGTCAGGAACTGGAAAAGCGCTATCGCGAAATCAGAGAAGACGGCGTTTGATCGTCAGACTCAAGTCCAGAGCGAGCTCACTGTAGAAACGCGGCGTGTCCGGTGATCTGCCGGATAGCCGTAGCGGGTCGTTGTGTGCTGTCAGTCGAGCGAACGCGTGAGCCGGATTTTTGGCCGCAGGTGCCCCTCGATCGCGGGGCACGCCAGGCTCTTGCACACGGAGCTACAGGCGAGTCGCCTCAAACTTCACTCGCGGATGAGCGATACGATCCTGCGCCCTGATCAGCTCAAGCTCGTAACTGCCGCACGCCTGGGTTTCCAGCAGCACCTCATGCACCGCAGACGCGGTGTACTCGAAGGCAGTGCGCAGGTCGTCGCCCAACAGCACTCTGGACAGGAACAGCCCTGACGTCAGATCGCCCACGCCCACCGGCTGGCGTGGAAACGCAAGCAGCGGACGGCGCAGATGCCAGCTCTCGTGCTGCGTGACCAAAAGCATCTCGAAACCATCGGCAGGTTTGCCAGGGTAATCCAGATGTTTCACCACGATCGCCCTCGGGCCTCTGGCCAGCAACGCACGCGCCATGCTCAGGCAGTCGAGCAGTGAGCTCGGCTTGCGACCTGAAAAACTATCCAGTTCCAACTGGTTGGGGCAGAGAAAATCGGCGACCGCGGCGGCCTCGTCGAGCAGGAAATCGCTGACTTCCTGAGGCACGATGCAGCCTTTTTCCGGGTGTCCCATGACGGGATCGCACAAGTACAGCGCGCGAGGATTGGCACGCTTGATCTGGGCAACGGCGTCGAGAATGGCCCGTCCCTGCGCCGCGCTCCCCAGATAACCGGAGAGCACGGCGTCGCAGTTGCCCAACTCACCGATGGCGGCGATCCCTTCGACGAGCGCAGGAATCTGCTGCGGCGCCAACACTTCGCCTGCCCAATGACCATACTGAGTGTGGTTAGAGAACTGAACGGTATTCAGCGGCCAGACATTGATGCCGATACGCTGCATAGGGAACACCGCAGCGCTGTTGCCGGCGTGGCCAAACACTACGTGGGACTGAATGGCGAGAAGATGAGGCGAGCGTTTCATGACAGGTTCCTGAGGCCGGGAAAGCACAGTAGTAGCGATGCCGGACGAAGTGAAGCGAAATTAAGCTTTCGGAGTATGGCTGTCGATCACCCGACGCAGTTAAGCTGAACACCTTCTGTTGGAGCTCTCTTGCATGCTGACCCTGGGCAACATTTTCGTCCTGATGCTGCTGGCCACCGCCGGCGCTTGGCTGTGGCATTCCCATGGTCTGCGTGAGCGCGCACTTGAACGCGTCAAACAACACTGTGCCAAGCTGGACATTGAGTTACTGGACGGCAATGTCGCGCTGCGGCGTATCACGTTCAAACGTGACAACGACGGCCGCAAGCGACTGGCGCGGGTGTATAACTTTGAGTTCACGGTAACCGGCGAACAGCGTCATCCGGGCTCGATCACGATGTTCGGCGCACACACGGCGCAGATCGAACTGGCACCCTACCCCTTCGAGATCAAGAACCCGAAGCCGACGGCCGAGATAATCCAGCTGAGTGAGTGGCGCCAGGAACACAACAAATGGAAGCAATGACGCGCTGTGGCTAAGCCGCGCTAGGCCAGACAGGCCGCGAGCTGCGCGGTAAGTTGCGCAGCATCGTGAGGTTCGCTGCAGATGAGTTCAAGACGTGAATCCTTGCGCCACTCGGTCGTCCGCCAGGCCCATTCCTCTCCTTCCAGCGCATTCCCCGACCACCACCCCGACGTACTGTGAATCACCAGCTTGGCGCGGCGCCATTGCAGGCCTTGCAGCCAGGCTTCTACCTTTGCCGCGTCGAACACCCTGTCCGGATGCCAGCGCCAGCCGATGCTCCAGCCCTCGGCCTGATGCTGACTCAAGCAGATCGGCTGCATCGGATCGGACCAGTCCTCAGGCAGTTGCGCCAAGGTTTTCGGTGCGACGAAGTTATCCACACCCTCCTTTGCCCGCGAGTTGATGCCTGGCAGTCGTTCAAGGGGCAGCAACGCCTGCTCTGTCCAGTACAGCTGTCGAGACGGTAAGGCGTCGATGATCGTCTTGCGCTGAACAGGCGCGAGTCCCGCCGACTTATTAAGCACCAGCAACCCTGCCTCGCTCAGCGCTTCTTGCTGGGATCGTGGCAATGGCTTGCCGCTCGCCAGCGCCTGAGCGTCCAGCACCACTACGCTGGGCTGAATTGCCAGCACGCCGACCCACGGCGCTTCCCGCAGCTGCGCCATCAGTTGGACCGGATGGCCTAGCCCGGAAGGCTCGATGAACAGACGATCCGGCCGGGCTTTGCGCAAAAGGCGACCCAGGCCTATCTGGAAGGGTGCGCCATTGACGCAACACAGACACCCGCCAGCCACTTCGCCAAGTGCGATACCATCCTGCGCGGTGGTCAACAGCGCAGCGTCGAGCCCGATCTGGCCGAATTCATTGATGAGGATTGCCCAGCGCTCGCCAGCAGGCTTTTGCGCCAGCAGTTGTCTGATCAGACTGGTCTTGCCTGCACCCAAAGGGCCAGCAATGACATGTGTGGGAATGTTCTGCAGCATGTCCGGCCATTGTTGAACGTCGCTCCCGAAACCGAGCGAAGACGGAGGTAAAAATGCGAGCAAACTGGCTGCCCGTGCGGCTGACATTGGTGGTATTGGCAGCCGTTTCAGTTCAGGCGCGTGGCGAGTCGTGCGTCGTGCACAGTCAGGGCGAGCGACTGGACGTCAAGGTGTGTCAGGAGAACCTGACCATTCCGGCGGACCTGTTCCACGATGGCTTCTGCAAACCGCAGCTCAAGGATCAGAAAGTCGAAGTCACTTACATGGAGCAGTGCCCGACCGGCTCATTCGGCCAGTGCACCAACGCGCAAGTCGCCAATATGCCTTATCGGCAGAACATTCACTATTACGGCGTAGCGAGCGACGCTGCTTTCCTCAAGCCGTTTTGCGAGCAACAGAGCAAGGGCGTGTGGAAAGAACAGTAACTATCGCCTGCCACACGACCCACCGCAGCCGTCGGCGTCAGGCCGCCTCGCCATACCAGTCACCGAAGGGATCGGCGAACTCACTCCACCCCTCGACGCCCATGCTCATTTCCGCGTCGGTCAACAGGCAGTCATCCAGCGACGCTGTCAGCTGATCAAAATCGATGTGCTGACCAATGAAGACCAGCTCCTGCCGACAATCTCCGGTTTGAGCGCTCCAGCTTCGCATGATCACCTGCGTGCTTTCGTCGTCCTGCGGCCACTGAGCCTTGGGCACGAATCGCCACCAGCGCCCGGCAAATCCGTGACGCATCAGCCCTCCCGCCTGTGACCAGCTGCCAGCGTCCTGATGCTTGCTCGCCAGCCAGAAGAACCCCTTGGAGCGCAACAGCTTGCCGTTGGTCCACGGCTGATTGATGAAGTCGAAAAAGCGCTGTGGATGGAAAGGTCGACGCGCGCGATACGCCGTCGATGCAATGCCGTACTCCTGAGTCTCCGCCGTGTGTTCACCGCGCAGTTCCTGCAGCCAGCCTGGCGCTTGTGCCGCGCGCTCGAAGTCGAACAGCCCGGTGTCGAGGATTCTGCCCAGCGGCACGGCACCCATGACCATCGGCAAAATGTGCGCTTGGCTGTTGAGGCGCTTGAGGATTGCCATCAACTCCTGCCGATCGGCGGTGCTGATCAGGTCGATCTTGCTGACCAGAATCACATCCGCGAACTCGACCTGCTCGATCAATAGATCGGTGATGGAACGTTCATCCTCTTCACCCAATGTTTCGCCGCGCGTCGCCAGGCCTTCCGCAGCCTGATAGTCCTGAAGGAAATTCAGCCCATCGACAACAGTCACCATGGTGTCGAGCCGAGCGACGTCCGCCAGACTGCGTCCCTCCTCGTCTCGAAAAGTGAAGGTCTCGGCCACGGGCAGCGGTTCGGAAATCCCGGTCGATTCAATCAGCAGGTAGTCGAAACGGCCGTCACGCGCCAACCGGCTCACTTCTTCCAGCAAGTCTTCACGCAGGGTGCAGCAGATGCAGCCGTTGCTCATTTCCACGAGCTTTTCTTCGGCCCGATTCAAGCTGACATCGCGCTGCACCTCGCTGCCGTCGATGTTGATTTCGCTCATGTCATTGACGATGACAGCGACGCGCAGATTTTCACGGTTGCGCAGCACATAGTTCAGCAGCGTACTTTTCCCGGCACCCAGGAAGCCGGACAGCACGGTTACAGGAAGGCGATTCATGGGCATCTCATCAAGTAGCAGGTTCGGATGCTTTTTACGTTATAGTATAACAATACAAACATGCTAATACTTTTTTGGGTCGACGCGATGCTCAGGGTTTCAGGTGTTTTGGCGGGAATGATGGCGGCGTTGACCGTGCTCTCAGGCGCGCAGGTTTCAGCCGCAGTGCCATTGGCTCGGCTCGATCAGGCGCTGTGCACTCGCACGGCAACGCTGCTGGCGTGTGCCGATGCCTACGACAACAGCTACAGCGTGGCGATGTCGGGGAAAACGATGTTTTTGCGCGGTTATGAAAGCGAAGCCAAGCGCCGCTGGGCGCAGACCAACAGCCGCTATGGCTCGATGACGTTCTTCACCGGGCTCGCCTCGGATGGCGAAGTCTGGGTCGGATACACCCTGAAGGTCGGCTGGACCACAGTCAGCCGAGTCTCAAGCTCCAACGGCAGCCGGAGCAAGATCACTTGCAGTCGCGTGACGGGTTGTCGTTGAACGCCAGGCCCGATTCGAGGCACAGCCGTAACGCTGATCAGACGATGGCCTGCTCAGCGGCCTTTTGTTCCTGGCGCCAGGCGATGAAGGACCCCGCCGGAGGATTGCGCTCGAAATACGTCTTCATGCCCTCGAACAAGCCGTCGGCAACGGCCTGCTGATGCCGTGCGGTGACCAGCCGCTGGCTGTCCCGGCTGTTGGAGATGAATCCGGTTTCAACCAGGATGGACGGAACATCCGGTGATTTCAGCACGGCAAATCCGGCCTGTTCCACGCGTTTCTGGTGCAACGTGGTGACGCCTTCCAGACTGCCGAGCACGGTGTGTCCCAGTTGCAGGCTGGCAGCAATGGTCGCGTTCATCGACATGTCGAGGATGACCCCCGCCAGCATCGGGTCCTTGTCCTTCAGGTTCAACAGGCTGTTCGCCCCGATGAGGTCCGCGCCATTCTCACGCTGCGCCATGAATCGCGCCGTCGCCGAGGTGGCGCCGTTCTCGGACAACGCGAACACCGAAGCACCCGACGCCGTGAGCCGAGGTGCAGCGTCCGCATGCACTGAAATGAACATGTCGGCGTTGTATTTGCGGGCGATGTCCACGCGTTTGCGCAGCGGCACGAAGAAGTCATCATTGCGTACCAGACGCACATCAAAGCCCTTTTCGCGCTTCAATCGCTTGGCCAGCAGTTGCGCGATGGACAGCACGACGTCTTTCTCACGCTCGCCTTTTGAGCCCACGGCACCAGGGTCTTTTCCACCGTGGCCAGCATCGACCACCACCATGATGTCGCGCTTGGGGTGCTGTTTGTCGACGACGGGACTTGATGGCTGCTTGACCAGCGGCGCGGCAGCCGCCAGTTGAACGGGCGAATGAGCAGCCGCGTCACTTCCAAGATCCAGTACCAGACGGTTGCCCTGCGCGCCTTCTGGCCCCAACAGAAAGCTATTGAGCTGCACCGGCGACTGCAGGTCCAGGACGATGCGCGTGTCGCCTTGACCAAAATGGCCCGAGCGAATCGCTTTGATGGGTGTGTTCTCCAGTGCCAGCTGGCTGAAGTTACCTTCAAGCCGTGCGCCACTGACGTCGATGATGATCCGCTCGGGCGCGCTGAGGGTGAAGGTCTTGTACTGCACAGGACCGCTCAGGTCGAAGACCAGCCGCAATTTGCTATCGGAGCGCCAGAGTCGTGCGCTGCGAATCTGCGTTGCGTTGACTGAAAACGGGAGCGCACATGCCGCGCTGGCCAGTAGCATGTTGAGCAGCATTTGACGTCGATGCATGACACGTTCCAGAAAAAGTGATCATCAGGCTCGAATAAGCAGGTCATTATTCGTAATAATATAACATGCCGAGACAAGACCAAAGATGAAGCTTTTTACAGAAATGGGTCGTGTTTTGCCGATCAAACAATGAGTAACGGGTAAAACCTCAGGTAAAACAACAAGATGTTCCACGTGGAACACAAACGAGATGGACACTAAAACGCCCCGGCTAGCGGGGCGTTGACCGATGCTGTCAATTACGTACGAGGTTTGACAGTGCCGCAATTCTGCCCCAACCAGACCGCCTTGGTGTCCATGCTGCCATTCTGCTGTTGGCCCGTGGCGTTGAACGAGCCCACGACGTGCGTATTGAACGCGCGATCACTCAAGAACTGCGCAGTGCCCGTACCCTGAGCACGTGGGCAACTGAATTTGAATTTCCAGGTCGGGCCCTTCTTGTCAGTGATCTGCTGCGTGCAGCCGGTCTTGGGATCTGTCAGGGGAATCTGCTCATTTTTGACTTGCTCAGGAGTCAAGCAAACGCGAACGCCTTGCCCACCGAGCGTAATCCCTTGTTTTGCCAGCATTTGTTCCATAGCGGCGCGTTGCTGCGGCGCCATCATTTGCAGCTGAGCGAGCATGACCTGCATGTCGGGCATCTGTTGCCCATCGACCTGCATGTTGCTCGAGGTCAGCTCCCACAGTCCCGGCTGCAGCACCTGCGCTTGAGCGAACGGCGCAGCCAGACATACCATCAACGCCAATACGCGCTTTTTCATGAATCGGATTCCTTTTTGCTCTGAGGCAGTTTCAACGCGGCCCATTGGAGCCGTTGGACGATGAGGCTTAGACGACGAATCGGATAACCAGTTGCAGCACCAAGAAAATAGCGACAATCCCCGCGCACTGTGGTCTGTTAAACACCAATACGCCATAAGCTCAAGGTTGCGCATGGATTATCACAGCCCGTATTTCTTTGGCTATTTGATTGGCTTCACTCACCTTCTGGGCATCGTAGCAGCGATCCACGCCCTATTGACGGTGCGCACGGCTCAAGGCTCTATCGCCTGGGCGATGCCGCTGATATTCATCCCCTACATCACGCTTATTCCGTATCTGGTTTTTGGCCGCAGCACCTTCGATGCGTACATCAAGGCGCGTCGTCAGGCGAACAACGAGATGCGCAACGCCATTGTCGATTTCAACTGGAAACCCTGGATTGAGGAAGCGGTGGCCGCCAGACGCTCGGACGCCTATGCCTCCTTGCGCGCAATGCCCAAGCTGGGTCGCATGCCGTGCCTGGCCAACAATGAAGTGAAACTGTTGATCAACGGTGAAGCGACCTTCGCCGCGATTTTCGACGCTATCCGTGCCGCCAAACGAGCGGTGTTCGTACAGTTTTTCATCATTCATGACGATGACCTCGGGCGCCGTCTGCAAACCGTCTTGCTGGAAAAGGCTGCAGAAGGCGTTGAAATCTTCGTCCTGTATGACCGGATCGGCAGTCATGCGCTGCCGGCCAAGTATGTGGAAAAGCTGCGCGCCGGGGGCGTCCAGATCAAAGCTTTCGCCACACGCGGTGGGTGGCTCAATCGATTCCAGATCAACTTCCGCAATCACCGCAAGATTGTCGTAGTGGACGGAGTGAAGGGCTTCGTGGGCGGGCATAACGTCGGCGACGAGTATCTGGGCCTCAAGCCGCCGCTGGCGCCTTGGCGTGACACCCACGTGGCGGTCGTCGGTCCGGTGGTGGCATGTCTGCAAGAGTCGTTCGCCGAAGACTGGTTCTGGGCAACCCGCCAGTTGCCGCCCCTGATACTGCCGGACAGCTATCCGGAGGATGGCGTGCTGTGCCAGTTCCTTGCAACCGGGCCTGCGGACGCGCAGGAAACCTGTTCGTTGTTCTTTGTCGAGGCGATTCATGCCGCCACGGAGCGCGTGTGGATCACCACGCCGTATTTCATTCCAGACGAGGCCGTGTCAGCGGCATTGCGCCTGGCAGTGCTCAGAGGCGTCGATGTGCGCCTGCTGCTGCCCTCTCGTCCCGATCATTACACGGTGTATGCCGCCTCCAGCTTGTTCGCCTTCGAAGCCGTGCGAGCAGGCGTGCGGATGTTTCGTTATCAACCGGGGTTCCTGCATCAGAAGGTGGTGCTGGTGGACAACGCGATTTCGGCGATCGGCAGCGCCAACCTGGACAATCGTTCGTTCCGGCTGAATTTCGAGCTGATGCTGCTGACGGTCGACGAAGATTTCGCCCGCGAAGTAGAAGCGATGCTCAGCGATGACTTCGCCCAAGCGCACGAAATCTCGATCGAGGAAAGCAAGGAGACTCACCATTTGCAGCAATTGGGGATGCGCGTGGCGCGCTTGATATCGCCGATTCTCTGATGGTTTGAGGGTCAGCGGCAGGAGCGCTCCGCGCTGCCGGAGCACAGACGACCCGATTCGGTCGACTGTGCCCCTGACGACTGAAGCTGACTGCCGCGTAAGCTCACGGCCTACCGGATCAGGCGTAAAGATCGTCTCGCGTCCAGGGCAGGTCATGACCGCCGTCGGCGCGCGGCTTGACTGCAAGAATCTGGTGCAGATTGATCCAGCCCTTGGAGAACGCATAAGCGCACCCGGCCAGGTACAGGCGGAAGATCCGCAGCGCCTGCTCAGGCACCATTGCTGCAGCGACCTCGAGCTTTTCTTCCAGTCGCATGCTCCAGTGATCGAGCGTCCTGGCGTAATGTAAACGCAGGCTTTCCACGTCCACCACTTCCAGTCCGGCTTCGCTGATGAAACCGGTGATCATCGACAGATGAGGCAGTTCACCGTTAGGGAAAACGTAGCGATCAATGAAATCCCCGGCGCCGCGCCCGACAGGACGACCATCCGTGTGCTTGGCCGTGATGCCATGGTTCATCACCAGGCCGCCCTCCTTCACTGCATCGAACAGGCACTTGGCGTAAAGGTCGAGGTTGGCGTGGCCCACGTGCTCGAACATGCCGACACTGACGACTTTGTCGAACCGGCCATCTTTGGGCAAATCGCGATAGTCGAGCAGTTGCAACTCAACCTGACCTTCCAGACCTTCGGCTTTGACCCGCTCCTGCGCCAGCGCCAGTTGCTCGCGGCTCAAGGTGATGCCGAACACTTTGACGCCGTATTCACGCGCCGCAAAGCGCGCAAGACCGCCCCAGCCACAGCCGACGTCCAGCAGATATTCGCCCGGCTTCAAACGCAGCTTGCGGCACAGATGATGAAACTTATCCTGTTGCGCCTGCTCAAGCGTCTCGTTGCCGGTCTTGAAGTAGGCGCAGGAATAGACCATCTCCTTGTCCAGCCATAGCTGGTAGAAATCGTTGGAAAGGTCGTAGTGGTAGGAGATGGACTTGGCGTCGGTTTCTTTGTCATGCTCGGTCCGGACCGGCGCGACGTCGTCGTCCTCGTCCACCAGCGCGGCAGTCAACTCGTCGCAGACCCGCATGACTTCGCTGATCGAGCCTTCGAGCTCAAGCCGCCCTTCAACGAATGCGCTGCCAAGAAGGTCCAGGCTTGGGTGAGTGAAATCGGACACCAGCGAGGGATCCTTGACGACAATCGTGACGCTGGGGTCGGCCCCCAATTCGACTTCGTTGCCATCCCAAAGCTTGAGCCGCAGTGGTAGATGAAGCTTCTGTAACGCCGGTGGAAGTTGCGCGAGCATTGAGAAATCCCCCTGATCCAGAAACACGGAAAAGGGTAGTCCAAAACCGGCTCCAGAGTAGGAGCCGTCAGGCAATCGGCTTACTGCAAATGAAGATCACGAATCTGAAACGGGTACTGCGCTGCTCCCCGGAATTCGAGCCAATTTGAAGCCTGCGATGGAGCACCCTCTTCATGACTGAATCTTAATTTGTTACAGAGTCCTTCAAAGCTCAAGCGAATTTTTATACTTAGCCGGCACCTCTAACCCGCCGCTCTCAGCGAAAGCGCCGGGTTTCAAGGCTTACGAGGGATTGTGAAATTTTCCGATGGGCTCATGGAAACGCAACAAACGGCCGGCATTGCCGAGAACGAGCAGCGTGCTGAGGTTATGCAGCACGGCCGCAATCATGGCGCCGGCAGCACCCAGCACGCCGAATGCTGCCAAGGCGACGATGGCGAGCGTCCAGCCCAGGCCGATGATGACGTTGACCTGCAGCGTCTGCCGACACTGACGGCTCAGGCGGACGCATGTACCGAGGCGACGCAGGTCGCTGCCGATCAGCACGATATCGGCGGACGCCAGCGCGATGTCTGCACCGCCTGCGCCCATGGCCACGCCGACGACCCCGGCCTTCAAGGCGAGGGAGTCGTTGATGCCGTCACCGACCACCATCGGCCGAAAACCGCTTTTGATCTCACCCATGACGCGGTTGAGTTTGTCTTCAGGCAGCGCCTGGGCATGGATGTCACCGATACCGACCTCGCGGCCGAGGCTGTCGGCGACGCTCTGGCGGTCGCCGGTCAGCAGCAATTGACGTCCCATGCCCAGCTCACGCAACTCGCTCAAGGCCTGACGAGCCTCGGGCTTGAGGCTGTCGGCCAACAGCAACCACGCCTGAAACACCCCGTTGACCGCAAGGCCTGCAATCGGACCATCGTGGTTGGGCACTGGCGAGGTGACGATACCCAACTGTGCGAACAGCTCGGGCCGCCCCAGCGCCGCCTCGCCACGCGCGGTCCGCGCTACGACACCCAGCCCCTGCCGCTCGCGAATGTCTTCAAGCGCCATTAACCGATCCTTCTCGACCAACCCGGCAAGCGCCCGGCTGACGGGATGACTGCTCGCCGATCCGAGGCTTGCCGCCAGCGCGGTCAGATCGTCATCGGCGCCCTCCTCGGCTTGAACCGATTGCAGGCGCAAGGTGCCGTAGGTCAGCGTGCCGGTCTTGTCGACCACCAATGACGTGAGGTCGGCCAGTTCTTCGAGAAAGGCCGAGCTGCGTATCAGAATGCCGTGTCGCGCGGCGACTGCGATGCCGGCAATCGCCGTGGCGGGCGCCGACAGCACCAGCGCGCACGGACACGCCGCCACCAGCACCGCCAGCATCGCTTGCGCATTATTGGTGATGAACCAGGTGACGGCCGCGATGAGCAAAACCAACACCATGTAACTGCCTGCGTAGCGCTCCAGCAGACGGGTGATCGGTGGCTTCGAGCGCTCGGCGCTCTGCATCAGCGCAATGACCTTGCCCAGCGTGGACTCATTGCCGATGCGCGTCACTTCGATCCGCAGCAGACCATCGAGGTTGATCGCTCCACCGAACACCTCGATCCCCGCGCGCGCCTCCAGCGGCACCGACTCGCCGGTGATGGGCGCAGTGTCGAGGCTCGCCTGACCGGAGATCACCAGGCCGTCGGCGGGCACACGATCACCGGCTCGCACCTCCACCCGATCGCCTGCCACCAGCGAGCCGTTGTCGACCTCACGAATCGAGCCGTCGGCTGCGATCAGACGCGCATGACTGCGGGTGAGTTTTCCCAACGCTTGAATCGCTTCCTGCGAACCAATCACGCTGCGCTCTTCGAGGACATGGCCGAAAATCATGATGATCGGCAACAGCGCCGCGGTCATCAGATCGCCCGTCGCCCAGGCGCCCAGCATGGCCAGAGCAATCAGTTGATCGGTAATGCCATGCAGACTTGGATGACGCAGGCTATGCCAGCCGGCGCTGACGACGGGAATGGCGACGAGCAGCGATGCGGCGCCGAGCAACAGCTGGCTGACGCCGACTTGCTCAGGCGCGAAAAAGCGCCAGACCAGCCCCAGCGCAAGCAAACCGAGCGCCAGCATCGCGAGGGTCAACTGGCGAGCGGCGCTGCGCTGTTCGCTGCGCGTGAGCATGCCTGCCTGAGCAGGCGCATCGTCGTGTGTGTGAACGGCTTCGCCACTCATTTGTCAGCTCCCTGAATGATCAGGCGTGAATCGTCATGAGGATCGACTGTGGTCACCGAACCTGCCTGCCTGAGAATGCCCGGAACACGCTCGCGATAAATGCGCAGCAGCAGGCCTGGATCGCTCTTGTTCTGAATCGATTGCGCCAGCCCGGTGACCGTCGCGGTGTCGGTCTGGGCTTTGGCCAGTCGCTCCGATGCCTGTGCATGCGCCACTTGCAACGTGCGGTCAGCCTGCTGGTTCGCCGTCTGGTTGAGCTTTTCGGCGTCGGTACGAGCGTTCGCGACCGCCTGATCGGCTTGCTGGCTGGCGGTCAGGACTGCATTGAACGCATTGACGGCAGCGGCAGGCAGGCTGGATTGCACGTCCACCCGCACGATCTCCACGCCCAGCCCCGCGCCGGTTTGAGTCAGGTCGCTCAGACGCGCGTTGATGCCGTGCACGAGATCGCCGCGCAGACGCTCACGGCGTTCGGCTGACTGACTGTCGGAGCCCACCAGCTCGGGCCGCGCGACCAGGATGGTGTCCAGATCCCGCGCAGCCGTGAGGCTGACCGCACTGCGATTGACCAGACGGTCCAGCGCCGGCAGCACATGCTCGCCCTGAAGCACAAACGCCCGAGGGTCAGTGACCTTGTAATAAGCGGTGACATCCAGCTGCACGACACCGGCATCTCCGGTCAGCAAGTAGCCGGAGCCTGCCAGCGCGTCGCTCATCGGCGTCGCGAAACTGGTGACTTTGTCGGCGGCCAGCGCAGTGGGCGAACGCAACAGCGTTTCCACGTGACGCTCGATCACCCGATCTGCCGAAGGCAGCAGCACCACTTGTTCGAAGGGTTGCGGCCAGGCCAGCAACAATCCGGCATTCTGCACACGATCCAGTTCGCCAAAACGAAACACCACGGCGCGATTCTGGGGATCGATTTGCCTGACGTTGGAAACCGCCCAGCCGAGCGCCGCCATCAGCGTCACCACGTACAACCCCAGGAAGGCCAACCGGCTGGCTTGCAGCCACGGGCTGTTGACCACCGGGCGATCGATCTGCACCGAGTCCTGCTCACTCATGGTTGCGTTCCAGCCTTGCCGTCCAGGGTCGGCGGGCCGTCGACCAGCACCCTGAAAGGCGCGGCATCGGTGCGCAAAATCAGCTTGGTGCTCGGCCCGACCACTGTTCCCAGCGTGTCCAGCGAGCGCAGCAGGTTATACAGCTGCGGCGAACCTGCGTAAGCGCGGCCGTAAATCTGCGCGGCCTCAACACGGGACTGCGCCTCGATGTCCGCAGCTTTTACGGTGGCGTCGGCCTCGACGATACGAGCGTCGCGCTCGGCTGCCGAGCGGATCTGCGCCGCCTCGCGCTTGCCGATTGCCGTACGTTCGGTGGCGATGGTTTCACGTTCGGCGCGCATACGGTCGACGGTTGCATTGAGGGTCACAGAGGGCAGTGTCAGGCGCTCGACCCCCACTTGCAGGACGCGCACACCATAGGTCGTCAGCAACTGCTTATCGATCTGCTGGCGCAGCTGGTTCTCGAAATCGGCGATGCGCACCTGGCTGGAATCGGTGTTGATGAGGCTGGACAGATCGAAGCTGGCGGCCGTCGTTTCAAGAGCCGAGCCGACGAAGGTGCGGATCTGCCGCGCCGCTTCGTCAGGTTGATTTTGCACGGCGCGCATGAAGCGCTTCACGTTGTCCGGATCACCCTGGACCTGCCAGGCGACATAGGCCTGAACGATGATGCGCAACCCGTCGCGCGTACCGAGGTCTTGAAGACCGCTTGAGGTCGTGCGCAGACGCAGATCGACCGGGATCGCCGCTTCGAACGGCGCAGGCCAGCGCCAGCTCAGGCCAGGATCGAGCAACACCCGCGCGGGATTGCCAAAGCGCGTGACAACGGTCGCCTCGCCCGAACGCACCTGCACCAGGCTGGCCGCCGCAACGGCAAAGGCAATGAGCACCGCCGCCAGCGCAGCACGGCGCCAAGGGAATCCGACCGGGCCGGACGCGTCATCGTGATGATGACCATGGTGATGACCGCCGTGGCTGTGACCGGCATGGTCGTGATGATCGTGGGAATGAAACAGACTCAAGGGACGACTCCTTATTCAGCCAGTGGCTGGTCAATCGCTTTAGGCGACGCCGCTGGGTCGGCCGGGAGAGTGAAGGTACGCAAATCGATGGTGGGGGCACTGCTGCCACCGAGGCGGTGGTCGAGGACAAGCACTTTGGCGTGGGTCAGGCCTTGAGTGAGCTGACTCAGGTACTGCTCGAGCAGAAACGCCTGGCCGGCCTTGGCATAACCTTGCTGCTCCGCGCTGAAGCGCAAGTCCGCACTTTGCGCGGTGGCCATGACCTCGCGAGAACTGGCAGCCGCTTGATCGTGAGCGACGCTGGCATGCAACTGCGCCAGATTAGCCTGATCGGCAGCCGCGCCGCGCTCGCGGGAAATCAATGCCTGAGCACTGATCTGGGCGGCCTGGACGGCGTGATAAGCATTGGCGGCGCCGGCGGGCGGGTGAATGGACTCCACGACTGTCGCAAGAATTTCCACGCCGCTGTCGAGCTTTTTCAGATCGCGCTGTACGGCATCGCCGATATCGGCGGACAGATCGGTCCGCTGCTCACCCAGCAACTCGTCGAGCGTGCGGGAAGCGAAATCATGCACCAGCACCCGGCTGGCGGTGCTGCGAATCAGGCTAGGGATATCGGCACTGTTGTAGGTGGCCGCGAGGGCTGCCTGATCGGTCAAACCGATGCGGTAGACGAAGCGCACGTCCATGTTAACGATCTGAAAGCTCTGCTTGTCCCGGGAGCCGCTGGCGATCACCTGAGATTTGTCGTTGATGTGGGTGGCGTCCCACAAACGATTGGCAATGGTCGGAGGCGGACCTTCGGCCGGATCAAGCGTCTGCGTCGTTGCGCCGCCTTCAGTGCTGGTCGCCAATTCATGAACCACGCCGTTTTCTACTGGCAGCACTGTTCCGAAGGGCCAGGGCAGCCCGGCGTGAAGGCCTGGCCCCATGACTTCCACGGGTTTGCCAAAGCGTTCATAGACGCCCCTGCCCTGCATCGGTATCTCGTGCACCCCGCTCAACGCCCAACCCAGCGCGACGATGACCCCAAACACTGGCAAGAAGGCCCGGCGCATGTAGGTAAACGCCCAGATCTGCCGCAAGTCGATGCCGAAACGGTTGTGCAGTTCGTCCTGCAGCGCGGTCAGCGGTTGCGGCGGCCAGCGCAGCAAACCTGCCACGAAGCTGCTCGCGACAAACCTAGGCTCCATGCGCTCGTTGCGCGGACTGAATATCGACAGCAACGCGCGCAGCAACAGTTCGACCGCAACCAGCCCGGGCAGCACACCGATCAACACCGCCAGGCGAGTCGGCCAGACGCGATCAGCCGAGGCGAAAAACAGGCAAAACGCTGCGATCAGGAGCGTGCCAATGGCCATTCGCGTGATCTGCGCCAGTTGCTCTGCCTCGGGCCAACTGGTCTTGGCCTCGTTGCTGAGCTGACGCTCGATCACCAGCAGCCCGAAGCCGATGAGCAGCAACAGCCCGCCGACCACATTCCCCACCAGGCCGACATTGCTGCCGACCAGCGAGAAATTCCAAACCATCAGGATGCTGATGAGGGCCAGCAACGTCCAACCGGCCAGCCAGAAAACCGGCAAGCCGATCTGCCCGATCATCGAAGTGCCCGACTCGCTGATGCGTCCCAGCAACCGGTCGTACCAACCCGGCTCCGGGCCTTCGAGCAATCCGTCCTGCGGACCTTCCGGCGATTGCTCAGGCGAGATGACCCGGGCGCGCCAGAGACTGACCACCTCTGCCGACTGCAGCGCAGATGCAAGCACCAGCAGGCTCGCGGCGCTGTTGGTGATGACGGCAGTCCACAGAGAGTCGGGGGAAAAAAGATCAACGAACAGCGACACCACAAGGCCCAGGATGCCCATGGCGCCAAGGATCAGCGTCAGACGAGAAAGCCGTTTGCCATGGAAAGCAGCGCGCTGAAATCGCGGCAGGCCAACAGGCGATACGTCCTCGTTATCAAGATCAACCCGCATCGACACTCCAAAAACCGCTTACCGCTGTAGTCATACTGTCCTGCCACCCATGGCTGCATTGATGAAACACGCCGAAACACTTGAATAGGGGCGTTACGATATAACAAAAATCGTGAAATTTTCGTCCTGACTACTCGGGTTCGCTCCCAAATTTCAGCGCCTGACAGCAAGTAGACAGGTGCCCTCTCTCCACAAGACTCAAAGTGCCATCAGTCATGCAGAAATCCTCGGAAAACTGCACTAAGCTGCCAAAAAGTTATCCACAGGGAGCAGACCTGCGATGACAACCGCCTCGCTGCAAAAATGGCTGCATCCGCTGACCAGAATGTTGTTCGACGACGGTGTCCGCGCCGTGCATGTCACGCTCTGCGCGGGACTGATTTCGGTGGCCGTGGGCGTGCTCGTGGCAGCGTTCGCCTTTCACCTCTGGATCTTCGCGTTGATCCCGATCTGGATCGTCATCCGCCTGATTTTCGGCGCCATCGAAACGCAACTGGTGAGTGAGTTCGGCCAGTCTTCCAGGGCAGCTACCTGCGCCCGCGAACTGAGCCGCGTGGTGGCTGAAACGGCTCTGGCACTGCCGTTTTCAGTGGTGCCCAAGATCAGTCTGCTGCTGGTCCTACTCGTGGCGTGGCTGTCGATCCTGAGTGAGTTCGCTGGCTTGCTCGGTCCTCTGATCAAGGCTTCGCGGCGCCAAGAGGGTCCTCTGCCCGGCAGCGTTCGACTGCTGATATTCGCCATGTTCGGGACCGCGCTGGCGCTTGGGTATCTGCCCACGGCCGCCATCAATATCGTGCTGGCCATTATGGCGGTGCTGCTGGTGATAACGATCGGCAGACGGATCCGTCATGCGCTGGGTGAAGTCACGCGACCGGCCCCTTCCTCATAGTCGACGTACTCCGCACATCGCCGCGCTGTTCAAAGACCCTTGCACACACGCTGCTAACAACTTATCCACAGGGTTCATTTTCAGCCACTGAATACCCGACAGTTTGCCGAGCGGCAAATATTATGCTCATAATATTGCCAATTCCGGTCTTCCGGGACTTTTCCGAAGAGCGGTCTACGCTTCCCTCCATTGTCGATTTTCCCTCCAGGAGTGCGCTTCATGAGTAATTACGATGTGGTCATCATTGGCGGCGGCCCAGGCGGCTACAACGCAGCCATTCATGCAGGTCAGAAAGGTCTGAAAGTTGCGTGCGTGGAGGGCAGGGAAACGTTGGGCGGTACCTGTTTGAACGTCGGATGCATCCCTTCCAAGTCGCTGCTTCACGCTTCGGAACTGTATGAAGCAGCCACCGGAGAGGAATTCAAAAAGCTGGGAATCGAGGTCACGCCCACCCTGAATCTGGGGCAGATGATGGCGCAGAAAGCCGAGAGCGTGACCGGCCTGACCAAGGGCATCGAATTCCTGTTTCGCAAGTACAAAGCCGAGTGGATAAAAGGCTGGGGGCGCCTCGCTGGCCCCGGCAAAGTCATCGTCACCGACGCCAGTGGCAGCGAGACCGAACTCACCGCCAAGGACATCATCATCGCCACCGGCTCTGAGCCGACGCCGCTGCCGGGTGTGACCATCGACAACAAGCGCATCCTCGACTCGACTGGCGCGCTGTCGTTGAGCGAAGTACCGAAGCATCTGGTAGTGATCGGCGCAGGCGTCATCGGTCTGGAACTAGGCTCGGTCTGGCGCAGGCTCGGCGCCAAGGTCACCGTCGTGGAGTTCCTCGACCACGTGGCACATGGATCGGATCTGGAAACTGGCAAAACTCTGCATCGCTCATTGTCGCGCCAGGGCATGAACTTCAAGCTCAGCTCGAAAGTCACCTCCGCCGTTGCCAGCGATGCGGGGGTCAGTCTGACCGTGGAACCTGCAGCCGGCGGCGAAGCAGAAGTCATCGAAGCGGACTACGTGCTGGTCTCCATCGGCCGTCGGCCTGTCACGAAAGGTCTGGGTCTGGAAACAGTCGGCCTGGAAGTCGACAAACGAGGGGTGCTGGCCAACAAAGGTCATCGCACGGCCGTGGACGGCATTTGGGTGATCGGCGACGTGACGTCCGGGCCGATGCTCGCGCACAAAGCCGAGGACGAAGCGGGAGTGTGCGTCGAACGTATCGTCGGCAAGAAAGGCGAACTCAATTACAACCTCATCCCCAACGTGATTTACACCTGGCCGGAACTGGCGAGCGTGGGCAAGACAGAGGAGCAGTTGAAGGAAGAAGGCCGCGCATACAAGGTGGGAAAATTTCCTTTCAGCGCCAACAGCCGGGCGAAAGTCAATCACGAGACCGACGGCTTCGCCAAGGTGCTGGCCGATGAGAAGACCGACGAGATACTCGGTGTTCATCTGGTAGGCCCGAGTGTCAGCGAGATGATCGCCGAGTACTGCGTTGCGATGGAGTTTGCCGCTTCGGCCGAGGACATCGCCCTTACCTGCCACCCTCACCCGACGCGTTCGGAGGCCTTACGTCAGGCAGCGATGGGTGCTGGCGGTCACACGACGCAGGCGTAGTTTCCGATGCCCTGAATGACCTGAGGCGTGAGCGTGCTCACGCCTCAGGAGTAAGGCGCTCAAACCGGCAAATGCCCCAGCGGCAAAGGCCCTTGCGCCTTGAGCGTGCGGATGGCGAAGCTGCTGCGGATATCCCTGACGCTTGGCATTTTCAGTAACGTGTCGCTCAGAAACTGGTCATAGCCACGCAGGTCCGGTACGACAACGTGCAGTAAAAAATCCGACTCTCCTGACACCAGATAGGCCGAAATCACCTCAGGCAGTGTCGACACCGCCTGGTGAAATTTCTGCGCTTCGTCTTCGTGATGGCGATCGACCTTCACCCCGACGAACACCGTCAGACCCAGTCCCAACGCCTCGGCATCGAGCGTTGCCTGATAGCCGCGGATCACGCCCGCCTCCTCCAGATTGCGGACCCGGCGCAAACATGGCGATGCCGAAAGTCCGATTTCATCGGCCAATTGAACATTCGTCAAACGACCATCACGCTGCAGTGCGGTCAGAATGCGCCGATCGTAAGCATCAAGACGTGAGGTCAGTGAAGTTGGCATAAGCATTACCCTTTACAGGCTGAAAGTGGCAGAACATGCCAATAGTTATCGCTTTTGTAGTTGAAGACGCAAGCACCTGCTTCACCCTTCGGCCGTAGAATTTCTTCCATCACTTTCGCTTTGGAGCTGAAACATGGAAGGCATCGCCCTGTTCATTGTCGCCCTGTCGATGGTCTTGCTTTTGCCGGGTCCGGACATGATTCTGCTGTTACAAACCGGCGCCCGGCAGGGTCGAGGCAAGGCGCTGGCGACTGCCGCTGGCCTCGCCATTGCGCGGGGACTTCACGTTGCGCTGGCGGCTTCGGGTCTTGCGACGCTGTTCAAAGTCTCACCCTGGACGTTCGAAGTGGTGCGCGTCATGGGCGCTGGTTATCTGCTCTGGCTGGGCCTGAAAATGTTCCGCGCCGGTTCGACGGATTTCTCCGCCTCGTGCGTTTCGAGTGAGCTTGGGATTTCATGGGGAACCGCAATTCTGCGCGGCCTGTTGACCAACTTGCTCAATCCGAAAGCGCTGCTGTTCTGCTCCGTGCTGCTGCCGCAATTCATCGATCTGCAGGGTGGCTCGGTGACGGGTCAGTTTTTGAAGTTAGGCGTGATTCTGGTGATGCTCGGGCTGGCATTCGACAGCGTTTACGCCACGACGGGCGGCTGGCTGGGTCGCTGGCTGGCTCGCAGTCATGCTGCACAACGCGTCCAGCAATGGCTTTTTGGCAGCCTGCTGATTGGCTTCGCTGTGCGCCTGGCGCTCATCCAGCAGGCATGAACACATAACTCGTAACACTCTGAAGATGCCCAAGTCGCGACCTGAAACGTTTTTTTATCTTTTTTGCGAACAAGATGCCGAGTTTGTTATCTGTTTGTTGGTAATTTGCGTTCGGCAAGGATTGGGAAAGCGCACTTTTTCGTGCAGGAAGGCACAGCATTTCTTCAGAGGCTTCACCTTATGAATCGCAGGAATCTCCTGAAAGCTTCCATAGCGCTGGCAGCCTATAGTTCGCTGCCAGCCTCGGGTCTGTATGCGGCGCGTGCCCTGGCAGCGGCGGCCGATGGCGAGATTGAACATTTCGACTTCAAGACTCTGCAACAAACCGCAAAACAGCTGGCCGGCAAGCCTTATGTGAGCACCAAGCAGAACCTGCCACCTACCTTGGCGAACATGACGCCTCAGCAGTTCAATGCGATCAAATACGACGCGGGTCATTCTCTGTGGAACGACGTCAAGGGTCAGCTGGACGTGCACTTTTTCCATGTCGGCGCCGGCTTCAAGACGCCCGTGCGCATGTACAGCGTCGACCCCGCCAGCCAGGAAGCGCGAGAAGTGCATTTCCGACCTGAGCTTTTCAACTACGAAGCCAGTCGTATCGACCAGTCGCAGCTTAAAGGCGATCTGGGTTTCGCCGGGTTCAAACTGTTCAAGGCGCCGGAAATCGCGATCAACGACATTCTGTCGTTCTTGGGCGCCAGCTATTTCCGGGCGATCGACAGCAACAAACAGTACGGTCTTTCGGCTCGCGGGCTGGCGATCGACACCTACGCCCATCGCCCTGAAGAATTCCCCGACTTCACCAAATTCTGGTTCGAGAAGCCGACCAAGGACGCCACTCGCTTCGTGGTCTATGCCCTCCTCGACTCGCCAAGTGCGACAGGCGCGTATCGTTTCGATATCGACTGCCAGGCCGACCGCGTGGTGATGGATATCGACGCGCACATCAATGCGCGCGCCGACATCGAGCAACTCGGCATCGCGACCATGACCAGCATGTTCAGCTGCGGCACACACGAACGCCGAATGTGCGACACCCTTCACCCGGAAATCCATGACTCCGACCGTCTGGCCATGTGGCGCGGCAACGGCGAGTGGATCTGTCGTCCGCTGAACAACCCCGCCAAGCTGCAATTCAACGCGTTTGCCGATAAGGACCCCAAGGGCTTCGGCCTGGTCCAGACCGACCACGACTTCAAGACCTATCAGGACACCGTTGACTGGTATCACCGCAGGCCAAGCCTGTGGGTCGAGCCGACCACCGCATGGGGCGAAGGCTCGATCGATCTGCTGGAACTGCCTACCACCGGCGAAACCCTGGATAACATCGTCGCGTTCTGGAACCCGAAAGTGCCGGTCAAAGCCGGGATGTCGATGAATTACGGCTACAAACTGTACTGGAGCCCGTTGCCACCGGTCAGCACGCCGCTGGCTCAAGTGCACGCAACGCGCTCCGGCATGGGTGGTTTCATCGAAGGCTGGGCGCCGGGCGAGCACTACCCGGACGTCTGGGCGCGGCGCTTCGCTGTGGACTTCAACGGCGGTGGTATCGATCGCTTGCCCGAAGGGTCTGGCATCGAGCCTGTGGTCACCGTTTCAAATGGCAAAGTGCAGGACTTCAATGTGCTGGTATTGCCCGATATCAAAGGCTTCAGGGTCACGTTTGACTGGTACCCGACGAGCGATTCGGTCGATCCTGTGGAAATGCGGATGTTCATCAAGACCGGTGATCGCACGCTCAGCGAGACCTGGCTGTATCAGTACTTCCCGCCAGCGCCCGACAAGCGTCGCTACACCTAAACGACGGAGCCGCGAAAGACGTGAAGTCACTCAGAAAATGGGTGACCTCACGTCTTAATCGCGTTATCAATTGATCATTTTTTGCTCACAGCAGCCCTTTGTGTACCAGAAATGAGTCATAGAGGGTCGCTTTTAACGCCCACCCGATACCCCATAAGCCAGCGTCAATTTTCTATCCATCAATTAAATCAATCAGTTATGAACATGGATTTTTATGATGGTGAAATCATGTCCGAAACTTTGACTATTTGATTGACAGCCCCCACGTCTGCGGCTGATATATCCCTTGTCTCGCCGTTCGACAGCAGGCCTTTCGGCCTTCTGCTATCTCTTGACGGCCTATTGATCACGGCAAATTCACATGCGGACCGACGGCCATTGCCGACATCGGCTGGCGGTAGCTTTGCCGTAACGCAGTGCGCGTCCCACGCGAAAAGTCTTGCGATTCACTCTCCGCTCAAACGCTCCCGAGGGGCTGTACCATGATGTCGACTTCCCCCGTTTACGTTGAAAAACCGTCCCTGCTCTCTTTCGACAAATCCACAGCAATCGTCCTGGTGGCGATCAGCCTGATGGTGGTCGAAACGTTTTCCGGCGCTTTGCGTTTCTATCTGGATCAGGCCGGCATCTCGGTGATGCTGTACGGCCCGAAGGTCGCCTGCCTCATTCTGTTTGCACTGGAACTGCGCAACTTCAAGGCAAGCCCGGCGGTGTGGTTGTGCCTGCTGGGGCTGCTCCTGTCAGCGGCGTGGGCGGGACTCAACGGTGCAGGCGCGGGCAACTTCGCGTTCGCACTGTATGGCATCAGCCCCTTGCTGTTCGGCCTGGCGTGCGGCGACCAGATCATTCGCCACAAGCGCCTGTTCATGTGGGCTATCGCGTTCTGCCTGATGGCTTCGCTGGCGGGTATCGCCCTGGATCGCTACATCAATCTGCCATGGAAGGGCTACAGCTATACCATCGCCGGCACCGAGCTGAGCGCGAACACCGCCTGGGCAGCGGAGGATGCGGACCGCCCGGCAGGCTTTGCGCGAATTTCGAGCGCGCTGGCGATCATCATCTCGATCTTCAGCCTGTACCTGATCGCGACCTTGCGCTCCAGGCTGCTTGGCCTGCTGGTCTGCGCGATCGGGCTGGGTGGCGTGATATTGACCACCAGCAAAGCGCCAGCACTGGGTTTCATCGGCGCCGTGGGTCTGCTGATGATCTGCCGGTTCCGCTGGACCACGCGCGCGGCCATTGTCGTGGCCGTCGTACTGGGCATTTCGCTGCCGTTCCTTGCATTGATGTTCGACTTCGACCCCAACAAGATCTCCGCGACCAGTGCACTTGCGTCCATTTACGACCGGTTGATCAACACCTGGCCGAATGTGATCAAGGCGCTGATCAGTGAAGACCGTGCGATCACCGGCGCAGGCTTCGGGCTGGTAGGCAGCTCGGTGGCGGCATTCCCGGTCATAGACGCGGACGTCTTCATGATTTCCGACAGTACCGTGGTTTATCTGTGGGCGATCTTCGGCCTGGCGGGGCTGTTTTTATACGCTCTGCACATTCCTCTGTTCTTCATCCTTGCCGACAGCACCACGCGTTATGGCCGCGCCATGCTGGGCACCAGCTTTTGCATTTGCATCGTCAGCTGGACCACCGACACGCTGGAAGTCACCCTGGCCAACCTCTTCCTCGGAATGGCCGTAGGGCATGTGCTGGCTGTGAAGTCGCAAGTGAGAAACGCCCTCCCAAAGCCACTTGAGCTGCCGCGATGGAACCCGCTGCCGGGGCTGAGCTGAACGGGGATTCCACGCATGCGCTTTTCAATCTGCCGCCGTGTCAACCTGTCCGTGTTGCTGGCGCTGTCATTGGCCGGCACCGCGTTCGCCGAACCGTTCATCGTCGGCGTCGCGACCCATTCGATGAACAATCCACAGCAGCCACTGCGCAGCCTGGAGCTGGCAAAAGCCGCCGGCATCACCTCGGTGCGCGACGATGCCTTCTGGTCGACTTCTGAACCGGAGCGCAATCAACCCCGCATCATCCCGCAATGGCGCGCGTGGCTGGGGACGGCCAAAGGGCTGGATATGAGCCCGGTGATCATCCTGGGCTACGGCACGTCGTTCACCGGCAATGTCAAACCGCGCACGCCTGAAGTCAAAGCGCCCTATCTGAATTATGTGGATTACATCTCTCGTCAGTTAGGCAGCCCGGTGAAGTTCTATGAAGTCTGGAACGAGTGGGACCTGGACAGTCCGACCGACCCTCGCCTGAGCACGGACTACGTGAAGCTGGTCCGCGATGCCACGCCCATCATTCGCAAAAACAATCCACAGGCCAAGGTGCTGGCCGGCGCGGTGACAACAGCAGGCATCAAGGGAGGATTCGTGGACCGCATGGTAGCCGCGGGTGTGTTCAAGGATGCCGACGGGATTTCGCTTCACCCTTATGTGCACTGTGAAGGCGCAGACCGCGACACCCCGGAAAGCTGGATTACGTGGCTGCGCGATGTGGACCACAGCATCAGCTCCAAAGCCGGCAAGCCAATCGCGCTTTATCTGACCGAGATGAGCTGGCCCAGCCATGATGGAAACTGTGGCATCAGCGTCATTCGTCAATCGGCGTATCTGGCACGAGCCTACTTTCTGGTCCGCACCCTGCCCAACGTCAAGGGCATGTGGTGGTACGACCTGATTAACGATGGCGACGCTCGAGACGAACAGGAGCACAACTTCGGACTGCTCAACAGCGACCTGAGCGCAAAACCGGCGTACTCGGTGCTCAAAGCCATCAGCCCCTACGTTCGCGACTTTACGTACGACGCCGCCAGCAGCCTGCAAAAAGATGGCATCTACACGCTGGCCTTTACCCATGGCAGCGAACGCATATGGGTGGCCTGGGCGTCCGGCCGGGCGAGAGAAGCACTGATCACCGCCCCAGCAATGAACAACCGCCCCGTCACCGTCCTGGACACTCAGTCTGCAGACAAAGGCATGACCGAAACCCAGCAACGCTGGTCGTGCAACGCTGATCAATGCGCGGCGTCCGTGACGCTCAATGAGTTTCCCAAGATCATTCGGGCAAGCCCCGGCCCTTGATCCCGCCCTCCAAAGCCCGCCTGACGTTGTCAGCGCGGGCTTTTTTATTGGGTCGCAGGCAAGTGTCAGATAGCTCGAATGAGCACGAGTCATCTCTTGCCGCTGCTCCTCGGTGCCCCAGTGTGAATGGAAGCGGAAATACTTTTGTAAAGGCGTCGAGAAAGCAGGACTCCTATACTGCGGCCAAAAAAAACCCCGCCATCTGGCAGAGTTCTTTTTTGCTTCGTCTGTCCTCGGGGGGAGGTGCATGCACCCGCGTGTCCCGTGGCTAGTGAAAAAACTATAGGGATATAGGGATGCCGAGTCAATGCTAACGGCCCATGCCGTCAGAGCCACACTTTCACCCGCACGGATGGCCACTTATGAGCAATTCGCCCGATCTGTTGGAGGCAGCGCTGAAGACGCACTGGCGCTATACGCCTGGAATGCCAGGGTTTGCGGAGCACTGCTGATCCCATTACACATCTGTGAGGTGGCTATTCGCAATGCCGTCGCTGACGCGCTGGCGTCAACGCACGGGCCACAATGGCCCTGGAATACAGGCTTCGAACGAAGTCTCCCCAAACAAAATGGACCGGGCTACAACGCGTTAGGCGACTTGCAGCGTGTCAGAAACAAGTCATCAGCCACAGGCCAAGTTATCGCTGAACTGAAATTTGTCTTCTGGGAAAAGATGTTCACCAGCAGACACGATGATCGCATCTGGAGGCATTGCCTCGCCAAAGTACTTCCGAACCTTGACCCGACGATGTCCAACGCCGCACAACGAAAGAGAGTTTTTGATGACCTGAATCAGGTGAGATTGCTCAGAAATCGGATTGCCCATCATGAACCCATCTTCAGCCGTGATCTGCTAAGCGACTTCAACGTCATCTATCATCTCGTCGTGGCCCGATGTGACGTGTCAGCTCAATGGCTGTTGGATCAGCAACAAGTTCTGGAAGTCATCGCAACAAAACCCATTTAAGGCATCAGTGACGGAATACCGTTGCTTCCCCCCAATGCGTCGGTCAGCAGGACTTACGCAACCACCCCTGCCTGCACATGAACGCCCAGCATCTCCCGGGCGATTCGGTCGGCGTCGATGAAGGCTCGGGAGTAACTGCCAGCAGAAGGCACATAGTGGTTGTAATACGTGGCGCCCTCCACGACCGGTCCAGTTATCCACAGATTCGGTAGCGCCCTGCCGTGGCTGTCGACGTGAATACCGTTTCCGGAATCGTCGAGGCTGTGGATAATTCCATTCTCACGCAGTTGCCTGATGATCGCCGGCTGAGTGTCAGCGCTTGAGTTGCTACTCACATGAGCCTTGATGACCTGTGTCAGCTTCACTCTTTCTCCCGAGCCGAGCTCTACCAGTATCACGCCAGCCGCTTCATTGTGGATAACTTGAGCGCAGTGTACCCACTCGATTACGCCGGCGTTGGACAATGCCAATAGCTCCTGATGGCGTTCCTTTTGTGGCCCGGCGACCATGCGGTTGACTAGCGGGACGTATTCCGTAAAGAAGATTCGATGGGACTCGGGCTTCAGTCCGCCGTTATCCACAACTCGACGGATCTGCTCCCGGCAGCTTCTCCACACTTCTGCAGCTGCCTTTACAGGGCTGTGGTCAAGATCAGCGATACTCTCAGCGATGTCGCGCTCCATGAAGTCACGCATCCATGCGCCGTAGTTTTCCACCGGCGCGCGCTGAAAATTGGGGTTATACACAGCCTCGTCCAGGCTCGGAGCGGAAAACCGTGCGGCCAACTCGCGCGCTCGCTTATCCAGGTCTCCCAACAGAAAGGCATGAGCGATTTCTGATTTGATTCGCTGGGGCGACTCGCCTTTGAGCGACGCGAACATGCCGAAATATTCGGCGAGCATTTCTGCTTTGATCAGCGGTAGCACCTGCGCCTCGAAATCGAGGCCTTCTGGATGATCAGCCCGAAGTGCGGCCACCGCCGACAGGGTAAAAATCAAAGCGGGAGGATTCACTCGATGAGCAGCTACATCAGGGCGCGTGCGATAGGGAAGACCCGTCCGGGAGTACAGAAACAGCCGCGGCTCATGCCCGCTGGGCAAGTACTCAAGCCCCTGAGGCCCGTGCACGAAGCGACCTCCTCGCCCCACCGTCAGCTCCGCAACCGCGTCCATCGCCGATAAACCCAAGCCCTGAATAGCAATCGCGTCTGTGGATGAAATATTGCCCAGAGCGTGTAACTGTGGATAAACAGGAGCTGTCACATCCGAGACTGAGCTGTTTTCCACATTCGGAGCCGGCTGCGAGTGCCCAACGGTCATAAGCAGCCAGTCGACTGGATGCTTTCCCCCACTCTCCGTGGAAAGTATGAACCCGCCCAAATCGGTGTGTTCCACGTTATCCACAACGCAGGCGTGATGCCTGACTATCACGTTGTCGGGCAGGTCTCGAATAACCTGCGCATACGTCCAGCTCAGGTACTCGCCGAGCCACCGGCGGGGCAGAAACTCGTTTGGCCTGACGCTGCGCTCCGCGGACTTGTAACGCAGGCACCACTCATAGAAATTGGGTCCGCGTCGGCCGGTCAAGCCCGCCAGGGCGGCTGGGTCGGGGAACATGGAGATCTGCGACGCGACGGTATTGAGCATCAGATAGTCGGGTTGATCGACCGAATGCAGCCCCGGTCCCGGCGTTTGAGGATCGAATACGCTGATATCGACCTGACGCCCGATATCACCAGCCAGTGCACACAACCGCTCGAGAACGGTGAGACCCCGAGAGCCGCAACCAACGATACCCACTCTGATCGATGGCGTGGTCGGCCCGCCGGTTGTGGATAACTTCTCTATGGGCAGTGCCGGGCTCAGTTCCATCTCAGTGTCTCTCCAAAGAACGAATCGATGGCGACTGCGCGCGATTCAGCCAGCGCCGTGTCAACGATGAATTTACTCAGCGCAAGGTCCAGCACACCCAGACCGAAGGGCGAGAAGATGGATGGCCTGGCCGGATCCAGTTCGACTTCCCCGCGGATCAGTCCGGCCAACGTGCCGTTCATGAACGAACGGTTGCCGATGAGCTGTTCAGCCAGATGAGGCGATGTGTTGGCCTTCATGCAGTGCTCAACGTCATCGCAGAGGTTATTGGCTTCGAACAGCAGCTCTGGCGCGATGTCGCGAAGCGAGATGTTCAACACCACCTGACCCGGCCTGAAGGCCATCGGCGCACGGACATAAGGCTCACCCGCTGTCGTGGCGAAAATGACAAGGTCCGCCGCCAGCGCTTGCTCAAGCGAGCCGATGCGGGCTGTGCATAAGTCGCTCTGCTCAATGAAGCCTGTAAGCGCATTCGCCGATGCCGCGTCGAAGTCATGCACCACCGCGTCGGTGAATTCCCAGCCCTCCACACAAAGCATTCGAGCGATGTTGCGCGCAATCACTCCGGCGCCGACGAATCCTACAGATCGCGCCTTTCTTGACTGACCGTTGAGCCAGTACGCGCCTGACACGGCTGACGCTGCGGTTCTGACTGCGCTGATCTGCGCACCTTCCAGGCAGGCGTAGGGATAACCGGTTTGGCGATCATTGAGGATGACTACAGCCGAAGCACGCGGCTGCTGATGCGCCACATTGCCCGGGAAGCTTGAGATCCATTTGATGCCAGCCACTGCGTCGTCTCCGTCGAGCGCCGCAGGCAGCGCGATGATCCGGTTGGCGGGCTGCTGTGGAAAACGCAGAAAGTAACTGTCGGGATTGAGGGTTTGCCCATCATGATGCTGCAGATAGACGTGTTCGATTCGCGCAACCATGCTGTCAGCATGGCGCTCCAGAATCTCTTTGATCACAGCGCCGGGAATGACGTGGAAGTCAGGCATTGACGGCTTCCCCTTCGAAGGTGTGGACGTAGTTCCTCAGGTAGCGGCTGATGGGTTGGCTGCCCAACGCGGCGAGTTCGGCGCGCCCGAACTTCTGCATGACCCACTCATCGTTGTAGATGGTTTCCAGGTACCGCTCGCCAGCATCCGGAGAGATCGCTACCACCACCGCATCCTTCGGAATGCCCAGCGAGGGTGCCGCCAGCCCCGCGACCACCGTCCCGGTGGAGCCGCCTGCCAGCACGCCATTGGACTTCGCCAGCCAGCGACACATGGCGACGGTGGCCCGCTCATCGACCACTTGCTGTTTGTGCAGATGGTTGGCGCGGAAGATCGGCGGCATCTGGCTGGAACCCAGCCCGGGGATGAAGCGGCTGCCCGGCGCCTGGCCAAACGTCACGGACCCCACGCTGTCGACCGCGATGATTTTGGTGCGAGGCGAATGCTTGCGAAAGTACTGCACACAGCCCATCAGCGTACCTGTCGTGCCCGCGCCCACCACGAGGTAATCCAGCGCCGGAAAGGCGATGTGAATCGAACGCGCCGTGGTGTGTTCATGTGTACGCGCATTGGCAGGGTTGCTGTACTGATTGAGCCACAGGTAACGCGGATCACGGGCGACTGCATCACGGATATAACGGATCCGGGTGCCCAGATACCCGTCGTTGTCGTCGCGCTCAGTGACGATCACGATCTGTGCACCGAACGCCTCCATCATCTTGATGTTGTGCAGGTTGGTATTGGGATCGACCACGCAGCAGAACTTGTAGCCGCGCTCTGCGCAGATCATTGCCAGCGCCACGCCGAGATTGCCCGACGATGACTCGATCAACACGGTGTCCTTGTGGATAAGTCGGCGCTCGGCGTAGGAATCGATCAGGCCGATCGCAGTCTTCATCTTGATCGAGCCCGCCGGATTGCATGATTCGAGCTTCAAATGCAGGTTCTCGAATCCCAGCCCCTTGAGCCGGACGAAGTTCGAGTCGCCAACGATGTGGGAGATGAAGTTCATGGCCGTGCCTCCACGCGTGCAGACATCGATAACGCCGGATGCGCCACGACAGGCGCGAGCTGCCGAGGCTGGGTCGCGAGCAAAGCGTCGGTCAGGTGCTGCGCACGCAGGGCCACCATGGAAAACGACTGGGCATCGCTGATGCCGTGAGTCTTTTCCGACGTCCCATTGGCCAGGATCTGTAGGCCTTCACTGTTCTGCAAGCCCACGCGATAGTGCCGGTCCACCGCCAGGCTGCCGTCTTCATCGCGCAACAGCCAAGGCTGCAGCAACGTCAGCAAAGGTGGCACCGCGAGCTGTTCGTAACCCGTGCCCAGTACGATTCCGTCGACATAAAGCGTGGTTTCAAGGCCTGTGTTGCTGTCGCGCAGCACCACCGAGTATGCGTCACCGACCTTTTCCACGCTCTGCACGCTGGACCATGTATGCAGGTTGAGCCGCTGGTGCCCACTCACCTCACCTTCGTACATGAACGAGTACAGCGCCTGACTCTCATCGGCGTCGATGCCTGCGTAGTTGGTCGAACGAATTGCCTCGAAGACCTTGTTGCGGCTCGCCGGCTGCAGTTGATGGAAATAGTCCACCTGCTCCGGGAGGAAGGCCATGTTGGGGAACTGTCCCAATTGACCGACGCGGAACCCGACTCCGCGATGAACCGAATGCACTTGCGTCGTCGGCGCGGCGCCAAGCAGGTGCGCGACGGCCTCGCCGGCGCTTTGGCCAGAACCCAGCACCAGCCAGCGCTGCGCGATAGGACCGCCGCCAAGGTGGATGTTTTTCAGGTACTGGGAGGTGTGGAAAACTCGCCCGCCAAGGTGAGGTGCGAACGCTTCAGGAATTCTTGGCAGGCTGCCATGGGACAGCACCAGACGCCGCGTGCGATAAGTCCCTTGCGAGGTAACGACATCGACTGCGCGCAAGGTCCCTTTTTCCGCTACCGGCAGAACCTCAAGGACGCCCTCGTCGTAGGAGACATATTCCTTGAGCTGCCCCGCCACCCAGGAAATGTAATCCGACCATTCCACGCGACTGGCTGGCCGCCCCAACAGACCGAATTTGTACAGTCGGCCTTTCTCCTTCAAGTACATCGCGAAGGAGAAACGGCTGCGAGGATTGCGAGGCGTGACCAGATCACGAAACACGTGATGGTTGATGTCGGTCCCTGCCAGAAGAAACGCGCCATGCCACGTGGAATCCCGACCCTTCTCGAAAAAACGCACGCGCTGGAACGGCTTCTTGCCGTTGTCCTCCGCCTCGTCTTCCAGCGCACACGCCAGTGCGATACCGGCGGGGCCGAAGCCGACCGAGATGACGTCCAGCTCCTGGCGCAAACCCTCGATTTCAAACTGATTCATGGTGGTCCTTCCTGAAAGTACAAAGACGTGGCGAGCCCTGAAGTGGCCCGTTTCAACACAGCAGACGTCGTTCATGGACGTGCTGGTCGGCGTAGACCCACAACGAAACCCGGGCATGATCGTTTTCCCCGTTGCTGAAACTGACGGGGCCGGCAGGTGTGGAAAACTGATTGAAACGCAGGGCGTGGAGCAGGCCGCGACGCTGGCCGGCGGCACCCTCCACAAGGGCAAAGGCCGCAAGGGTTTCGATGGCGTAAACCGGCGCGGGCTCACCATAGAGGCGTTGGTAAGCCAGCTCAGCTGACTGCGCTTCGGGCAAATCGCTGGCGACCGGAAAGCTGATGACATACACCGTGCCGGTCTGCTCAAGTCCACTGACGAGTGCGGGCGATGCCGCGTCATCGGTGAAGATCATCGGCAATCCACAACCGGCGGCGCGGTTTTCCACAAGGAACTGTCGGCTGGCCTTGAGTCGCCCGCAGAACACCACGGCGTCAGCACGCTCCAGCGCCCCTGCGAGCTGCACTGTGGATAACTTCATCGCCTGTTGTATTTCGTGCATCTGCTGCTGGCCATGCAGGCTGGCGTCTGCAAACAACGCCAGCCGCATGAAGCCTTGCTGCTGAGAGAAGCTCAATAAACGTTCCGCCAACTCCCTGTCCGATGCGCAGACGCGAAACGTTGTACTGCCGTCCTGCGTCAATGCTGCACAGGTGGAAGCGGGCAGAATCAGCGGAATGCCTGCCTGTGCATAACTTTCTACGACAGCGGCAGCAGAGTCGGAAGCAAAGTGACCAATGACGGCGTCCACTTGCGCATCGATGAAATACCTGGCCGCTGCCCGGCCACCCTCCGCGCTCGCGCCGTCGTCGAAATAGAAATGCCGCGCGCGGCGGACATTGCCGAACAAGTGGCTTGAGAGGTAAACCCCGCGCAGGAAGCTGCGTGCATGCAGGGTCGTGCCGACGTCCAGCGCTGCGCAAATGCCTATTCGCATCATGACAACGCCACCTCAGCGAACCTGGATGGGCAGAACGCTTCCATGATCGACCGATGGTGGGCGTCCATTGGCAAACCTGCCATCAGTCCCCCGAGTTCGAATGCAAGCAGCTCGGCCACGCTGGGCGCCATCTTGAAGCCAATGCCACAGAACCCTGTCGCCAGAAAGATGTGGCTTCTGGCACTGGATCGGCCAATCAGCGGCCGGCCGTCATCGGTGTAGGCGTCCCAGGCAATCTGCGTCACCACCGGGAGACTGTGGTGTTTGTCGTAACCAAGCCGGGCGACGCGATCCATCACGTCTTGCTCGTTATCCAAAGGCGCCAGGTTGAGCTGATCAGCGTGGGCAGCGCGCTGACGGCGCTGACCTCCCACCTGAACCAGATTGCGCCCGAGCGGCAGCAGGTAGGTGTTCAGATTATGAGCAATGATCGGCATGCTCGGCGCCTGGTCACAGCCGAACCGCGTGAAAGGAATCGTGCGTGCATGCACCGCATTACGCGGCCGGGTAAGCGGTCCGCTGGCGCCGCAGGCATCGACCACCCACGTCGCTTCCAGGCACAGCTTGCCTGCGTGGACCTGCACATGACCGTCCAGCTCGACACACCGATCGACCGCCAGATGATCGAGATAAGTGGCCTTCTCGCTGACGTACCGGGAGAGGTTCGACACAGCGGCGCGTGCATCGACGGTCCCGCCGCTGCGTTCGATGAGCAGGCATTCGCCGGGGCAGTACGCTGAATAACGTCCGTTATCCAGCGCATCCACTGACGCGTGCAGCTCGATGTTTTCCGGGCCTTCGTTGCCGAATGCTTCCAGATATTTGCCGCAGACCTCGGCGCTGGCGATGTAGGCAACGCCACTGCGGCTGAGCGCCTGCTCGAACATCGCGTGAACGATGCCGGTGCTGCCATGATGCGCGCCGCGACGGGTCAGAGGACGCAGCGCGGGGTCCAGCTCCAGACCCCGGACAATGCCGCCGGTGTCACGGGTTGCGCCCTGCCCTGCGGCGATTCCTTTCTCCATCAGGGCGACATCGAGCCCGTTCTCAACCAGTGCAGCGGCAATCGAAGCTCCCATGACACCGGCGCCGATCACGATCACATCGAACGAAGTTTTCATCACCGTGCGCCTCCCGATCAGATTTCGTACTCGACGGCACTGACGTAAACCAGTTGGTGAAAGACTTCATTCTCAGTGAAGCGGCAATAACGCAGGATCTGCCGGGCCAGGTCCGGGAACACCGGAGCCCCGATGGCGCCGATCAATGCCATGAACGGCAGGATCCGCTTGCCCAGCAACTGACGGTCGCGCGCGGCGTTGATCACGTCCGACAACAGCACCGCCAGCCCTTTCATGCTGAAGTGATCCACGGAGGTCACTTCAAACCAGCGCGCCACGAGGATCTTGATCGCGGCCGCATCCGCCGAGCTCACTTTCAGGCTGTCGCCGTCCACGCGTTCCCGTTCGGCCTGCGCCGCGAGCTTGACCAGCACCTCGTTGAAGGTCTGTTCACGCCAGGCAGCGAATTTCTCGACGTCGAAATCGTCGGTGTCCTGCTCCGGTGCGATCAGCGCCAGATAAAAACGCGCACTGTCTGTACAGGCTTGCGCAACAAGATCCCGCGCCCAGATGGCGTAATTTCGGCTGGTGGACAGGTTCTTGCCGTTCAGTGTCAGAAACTGGTTGGTGTAGAAGGTCTGGCGCATGCGGTAGCCGTGCATGGTCTGCAGCAGCGACGGATACACCATCATGTGACTGAACGCGCAGTCGTATCCCAAGAAGTGCACCAGCCGACCTTTGCCGGATCGGCAGTATTCGTCGTACTCCCAAGGCGCGTGCTTGTACTCGTTCAGGTATTCACGGAACGCCGCCAGGTAGCCCGACAGCCCCATGACCCAGGTGTGGATGCGCCGGCTGCCATCGGGCTTGAGGTCCAGACCGCCGTCGTGAGGGCGGGTGATGCCCCAGTCAACGGGCCCAATTTCGAACTCTTCATTGAGAAAGCGGCGGATGAAAGGCCGCAGCGGCGCGTGTTCGAATGTGTTTTTCAGATGACTGCGGAAATTCGACAGCGCCAGAAACTCTCGCTCCACAGGGCGCCAGATCATCTGCGCGCTGCACAGCTTGCAGCGGAACTGGGACATCTTCGAGGCATTGGGCGTGTGCGCGCATTCTTCGCACTGGCTGGCGTCGGAGTCGGAACCGCAGTGATCGCAGTTGCCGCGCCCGAACGCTTCGTAACCCCATTTATCGCAATGCTCGCAGTAGGGTTCCTGGCTGACTTTCTTGTAGATCGCCCCGGCCTTCACCGCGAATTCGTACATCTCTTCCACGGCTTTCTTGAAGTAGTTGTTGCGGTACGGCCGCATCCAGAAATCGACCTGGATACCCATCTTCTCCAACGTGTCGTTGATCTTGTCGGTGTTCTCCAGCGCCAGCTCTTGCGGCGGGCGATCCAGTTCAACGCCGCGGCGAAGCATGTAGGACTGATAGTCGTCGGAATAGGAGACCAGCGTGCAGTCGTGGCCGCGCTGGCGCTGTGCGCGGGTGTAGATGTCAGCGGCCAGGAATGGACCGGCCATATGACCGATGTGCAGGTCGCCGTTTGGCGTCGGCGGCGTGATGGTGACAAGCAACTTACCCATTACGAAGCCCTCTGATCGGACACGTCGTGAATCGTCGCCTTCTGCAACGCAAACTCATTCAGGGCGACAGCTTGCTGGGCGTCTTCGTCAAGGAAGCGGTTGGCGGAATCCCGATCCCACCACACCACGTAAAAATGAAAGTCCTCGTCGGTGTCGTTGAGCACATAGTGATCGGTGTGCTTGGGAATAGCGGCGATATCGCCCATGGTGAACGGGTAAGTCTGATTCCCCACCACCAACTTGGCCGTCCCTTTGATACCGATGAAAAATTCCTGATCAATCTGGGTATGCGACAGCGATTTGGTGTGTGGCCGGACCACACACCAACCGCCGCCAATCGGCGTTGGATAGCCATCCCACGGCAAGAGCCTGGAACCGTCCAGATCATATTCATGAACCAGTTTGTCCCAGGCCATGGGGCGAAATATTTGGAATTCAGTCATGAGGTTCTCCTTCAGCCCGGAGCATCCGTGCTCGTTGTTTATCGGCGTCAGCGAATACCGATCGACGCCTGCCGGTTGAGGGATAAACTGAAGAAAATCGCACAGGCGAGCAAACTAGAAATACGCAATCGACGGTTAAGTCTGACTTAACCGAACTTTGCTTAATCGGGAGATTTATCAATCGTTTAAGTCATTTTATGGATGATTGTGCTGCGCCACCGGACACTAAAGTACGACTTAACTCAGTTGATAAACAGTGAATAAACAGAAGACAGAACGAGTCTTCGGGATTTCATCGTCCAGCAGTAAGTGTGCTGGCGATGGCGTCCGGTCAGACGCAACCTGGCCGTTTGAATAATCGCGACCAAGTGCAAATCCAGTGTGTATGCAGATCAGCGCGTGGTGAATTCCCGCTGGCTGGCGATGGCCTGAGACACCAGCCAGTCGCGAAATTGGCGGCTCGATTTGGGGAGAATGGCGGTCTCGTCGTAAACCAGGTAGTAGGCGATCGGCGTGTCGATAGTGGCGCGAAACGGCACGACCAGGCGCCCAGACGCGAGTTCTTCGCGGATCAGCGAACGACGCACCAGCGCGATGCCCATCCCCGCCAGAGCGGCTTCGATCACGCCATTGGAGTCGACGAAGACCGACCCTCGATGCACCGCGGCTTCAGCATCTTCGATACCCACTGCACGCAGCCACAACGCCCAGTCTTCACGGTGCTCATCGTGCAGCAGGTTGTAACTCTTCAGGTCGATGGGCGATGACAGATATCGAGAATCCGGCAGCAGGCTCGGGCTGCATACGGGTTGCAGCCGGTCATTGATGAGCATTTCCACCTCAAGCCCCGGATAGCGGCCCAAGCCGTGCCGCACAGCAAAATCGACGCCGTCGCCCAGCAGGTCCACGAGCCGGTTGGTCGTGCTGATGAGCACTTCGATGCCTGGGCATATGGCCTGGAAGTCCGGCAAACGCGGCAGCAGCCACTGCATCGCAAATCCGCTGGTGCAACTGACGGTGATGGTATTCGGCCCGTTGTCGTTCATCAGTCGCTGGGTGGCATCGGAAATCTGTCCCAGCGCGGGGCGAATCGCCCGCAGGTAAATCTTGCCCTCAGGCGTGAGTTCCAGGCGCTTGGTGTTGCGGATGAACAGCGTGACACCGACGGCCTTTTCCAGTTTGGCGATTTGCTGGCTGATCGCCGCCGGCGTGACGAAAAGCTCCCCCGCCGCGCCTTTCATGCTGGCATGACGCCCCGTCGCTTCAAAACACAACAGCGCGTAAAGGGGCGGGAATTTCATGCCTGTCCTCAGTTAAGAAAATCTAATGTGCGTTAGAAAAGCTCGCTTGAGCACGGCTTCAGACACTGCTCAAATCATCACACCCCGCCTCGACAAGCGTCAATCGACAACTTTACGGCGAGGGTCAACGATGTGATTCAAAGGGAAGTGCGATGAAATTATCCGACTATGTTCGACTACTTGTACTCGCCGCCATCTGGGGCGCAAGTTTTCTGTTCATGCGCGTTGCCGCCCCTGTGCTCGGCGCATTACCCACCGCATTCTTCCGCGTATTACTCGGCGCCATCGGTTTATTGGTCATTCTGGCCATTTTGAAAACCCGCCACGAATTTCACGGGAAACTCAAAGCGACGCTTATTCTCGGCGTAATCAACTCTGGCATTCCTTTTTTGATGTACAGCATGGCGGCAATGTTACTGCCCGCCGGGTACTCGGCGATTCTCAATGCCACGACGCCGTTAATGGGTGTGTTGATCGGCTCGATGTTCTTTAATGATTCGCTGACGCCGAAAAAAGCGGCAGGTGTACTGACCGGTCTGGTGGGCATCACATTGTTGACCACCACAGGGCCGATGACCTTCACCAGCACCGTCGTGATGGGCGCATTGGCGTGTCTGGTCGCGACCAGCTGCTACGGCGCCGCAGGATTCCTGACGCGTCAGTGGATTGCCGACAAGGGCGGACTGGATGCGAAGCTGGTCGCGTTCGGCAGTCAGATCGGAGCAACGTTATTCCTGGCGCCTTTCTTCGCCATTTCAGCAACGGTCAATCCGCCCGCCAGTTGGGGTGACGCGACCGTCTGGATGTCGCTCGCTGCCGTCGGTTTCATCTGCACGGCCTGCGCCTACATCTTGTACTTCCGGTTGATCGCCGACATCGGACCTGTTCGCTCCTTGACCGTGACATTCCTGATCCCGCCCTTCGGCGTGCTCTGGGGCGTGATGTTTCTTCACGAAAGTCTGTCTGCCGGGCACCTCTACGGGGGCGGGCTGATATGCCTGGCGGTCTGGTTCGTGCTCAGCAAGAGCAAGCCCAAGCCTGCTGCCCAGGCGCAGGACACGCCTGCGACCACCTGATTAAAAACTTATCCACAGTTGCTGAAACGCAGTTGTCTGGTGGCGTTGACCAGACGGGGCATGGTTGTGCCTCGAAAAGCCTCGCCGGAGACATGAACAGGCGTTTGGAAGACCGATATGGCAACACACATAAGCGCGTTGATCCCTCAGCAAATGGGCTGTGAGACTTCGGCGGAGTATGCAGGATGAGCAGAGCGATCCCGTTGATAGCCCTTCGCACCTTCGTGGAAGTGTGCAAAGTCGGCAGCATGAAGCGCGCGGCTGACCATTTGTGCGTATCGCCTGCAGCCGTGAGCCAACAGATCAAGGGTCTGGAAGATCAGATCGGCAAGCGCCTGTTCGAGCGCGACGCCAAGGGCATTCAACTGACCGCCAGCGGCCGTGGTCTATACGACGAGCTTGCAGACACATTCGACGTGATCGAAAAAGCCTGGTCCGGCGCGTCGCTTAAACAGACTCGACAGACCCGTCTGGTCATCAGCACGACCTCCACCATCGCCAGTTCCTGGTTGATTCCCGCCTTGGGCGATTTCAAGGCACGCTGCCCGAACGTCGAAATCTCCATCCAGATCTGCAACGGCTTGTCGGACCTCAAGCACGGGCATGTGGATATCTCGATCCAGCGCGAAATGGCCGCCAGCCCGGACAACCACGCCACCCGGCTCTGGTCTTCCTATCTCATCCCGGTTTGCAGCCCCGACCTGCTCAGCAAACAGCGCAATATCGAAAGCCCGCAGGACTGCCTGACTTTTCCTCTGCTGCAGGACACCGAACGCAACTACTGGAAGGTGTGGATGAATGCATTCGGGATGAATAATCGCAAGATGATTCAAGGTTCAAGTTACGGCGACGAATCCCTGTTGATAAGTGCCGCCTGCGCTGGACAAGGCATCGCCCTGGTCAACAACGTCTTCGCCTCAGAAGCCCTGCAATCCAAACGCCTGGTGCAAGTCACCAATGCTACGTCAGAGCTGAAATTCGACTATTTCGTGTACTGCGCAAAAGAGCGGCGCGAAGAATGGGCGATTGTCGAGTTCATGAAATGGGCGGTGTTACAGGCAGGAAAAACAGCGAACGGGCCGGTACGCGAGGTAGGACAGGTCGCGTGATGAGTTTATCCACAGGTGAATGAAAAAACCCACCTGATGGTGGGTTTTTTTATTCAATCCCTCACTGTGGATAACTCACTCCACCGTCACCGACTTCGCCAGATTGCGAGGCTGGTCCACATCCGTGCCTTTAAGCACGGCGACGTAGTACGACAGCAGCTGCAGCGGGATGGTGTACAGGATCGGTGTCAGGGCATCGAGGATGTGCGGCATCGAGATGACGTGAGTGCCTTCGCCGTTGCTCATGCCTGCTTGTTCATCGGCGAACACGATGAGTTCGCCGCCACGGGCGCGGACTTCCTGCAGGTTGGATTTGAGCTTCTCCAGCAGTTCGTTGTTCGGTGCCACCGTTACCACCGGCATGTCGCTGTCCACCAATGCCAATGGGCCGTGTTTCAGCTCGCCGGCGGGATAGGCTTCAGCATGAATGTAGGAAATCTCTTTGAGCTTCAGCGCCCCTTCCATCGCTACGGGGAACTGCGCGCCGCGACCCAGGAACAAGGTGTGGTTTTTCTCTGCGAACAGCTCGGCCACTTTCTCCACAGTGCTGTCCATCGCCAGCGCTTCGCCCAGACGCGTCGGCAGGCGACGCAGCTCCTCGACCAGTTCCGCCTCTACGCCGGCAGCCAGCGTACCTTTGACCTGACCCAGCGACAGCGTCAGCAGCATCAGCGCAACCAATTGGGTGGTGAAGGCTTTGGTTGAAGCGACACCGATTTCCGGGCCGGCCTGAGTCAGCAGTGTCAGGTCGGACTCACGAACCAGCGAACTGATGCTGACGTTGCAGATTGCGAGGCTGGCCAGGAAACCCAAGTCCTTGGCGTTGCGCAGCGCTGCCAGCGTGTCAGCGGTTTCACCCGACTGCGAGATCGACACGAACAGCGTGTCCGGCTGAACCACGACTTTGCGATAACGGAACTCGCTGGCGACTTCGACCTGGCACGGGATGCCCGCCAGCCCTTCCAGCCAGTACCGCGCGACCATCCCGGCGTGGTAACTGGTGCCGCAGGCAACGATTTGCACGTTGCGCACTTTGGCGAACAGTTCCGCCGCCTGCGGGCCGAACGCCTGAACCAGCACCTGCTGCTGACCCAGACGTCCTTCCAGCGTACGCTGTACGACTTTTGGCTGCTCGTGGATTTCCTTGAGCATGAAGTGGCGGAACTCGCCCTTGTCGGCGGCCTCGGCGCCTTCGCGGTATTGCACGACTTCACGCTCGACGGGCAGGCCTGCAACGGTCCAGATCTGCACGCTGTCGCGGCGGATCTCGGCAATGTCGCCCTCCTCCAAGTACATGAAGCGGTCAGTGACCTGACGCAACGCCAACTGATCCGATGCCAGGAAGTTTTCGCCCAACCCCAGGCCCACCACCAGCGGGCTGCCGCTGCGCGCTGCAACCAGACGATCCGGTTGCTTGGCGCTGATCACCGCCAGGCCATAAGCACCATGCAATTCCTTGACCGTCGCCTTCAGCGCGGCAGTCAGATCAGGCGTGTCCTGCAGCTTATGGTGCAGCAGATGCACGATGACTTCGGTGTCGGTGTCGGAAGTGAACAGATAGCCCAATCCCTTCAAGCGCTCACGAAGTGGCTCGTGGTTTTCAATGATGCCGTTGTGGACGACAGCCAGCTCGCCGCTGGAAAAATGCGGGTGAGCGTTGTGTTCAACCGGCGCGCCGTGAGTGGCCCAGCGGGTATGCGCGATGCCAAGACGGCCGCCCAGCGGTTCGCCCGCCAGCGACTGCTCCAACTCGTTGACCTTGCCCACGCGACGACGGCGCTCGAGCACACCGGCGTTGCTGAAGAGCGCCACACCGGCGCTATCGTAACCGCGGTACTCCAGGCGCTTGAGGCCTTCGAGCAGGATGGCAGTGACATTACGTTCAGCGACGGCGCCGACAATTCCACACATGGTCTTCTCCTAGGAAACAGCGGCGCAGATCAACGTCACGCCGCGAGCCTGAATTTGGTCGCGCGCCTCCTGAGGCAGGCGATCATCGGTAATTAGGGTATGGACGCTGCTCCAGGGCAGCTCCAGATTGGGAATTTTGCGGCCGACTTTGTCGGCTTCGACCATCACGATCACTTCGCGGGCGACCTCAGCCATCACGCGGCTAAGACCCAGGAGCTCGTTGAAGGTGGTGGTGCCACGCGCCAGATCGATTCCATCGGCGCCGATGAACAACTGATCGAAATCGTAGGAACGCAACACCTGCTCGGCGACTTGCCCCTGGAACGACTCCGAATGCGGGTCCCAGGTGCCTCCCGTCATCAGCAACACCGGCTCATGCTCCAGCTCGCCCAACGCATTGGCGACGTGCAAAGAGTTGGTCATCACCACCAGACCCGGCTGCAACCCCAGTTCTGGAATCATTGCGGCGGTCGTGCTGCCACTGTCGATAATGATTCGAGCATGTTCGCGGATTCGGGCAACAGCGGCCCGGGCGATGGCTTGCTTATGACGTGAAACGGGCTGGCCAGGCTCGCCGATCAGTTCTTGAGGCATGGGCACCGCGCCGCCGTAACGCCTGAGTAGCAAGCCATTACTTTCCAGCGCAGCCAGATCCTTTCGAACCGTAACTTCGGAGGTTTCAAAACGCTTGGCCAATTCATCCACACTGACCTCGCCCTGCTCGTTAAGCAGCGCGAGGATGTTATGGCGACGTTGGGGCGTATTGCGTTTCGACATGATGAGCTTAAGTTTCGTTTCGAAAGATAACGAACGCAATAGAAACCTATCGAAAGGTATTCGTCAAGTGTCGAGGGGGCGATTATGCTCAGCGGACGGCTGTGAATAACTTACGATCCGGCTGGGAGGTGAATTGGCCTGACGTGCATAACTGGGGTCAGGCCTGATTCGCGTGTGGATAAGTTAGTCTTTCTTGATCTTGACCGGCCGCTTCCAGCCGTCGATGTTGCGTTGACGAGCACGGGCCACGGCCAGTTGCGCGGGCGCAATGTCCTGATTGATGGTCGAGCCCGCAGCCGTGCTGGCGCCGGAAGAGATATTCACAGGCGCCACCAGCGAATTGTTGGAGCCGATGAACACATCCTCGCCCATTACGGTTTTGTGTTTGTTAGCGCCGTCATAGTTGCAGGTGATGGTGCCGGCGCCAATGTTGGTTCGCGCTCCGATCACTGCATCGCCCAGATAAGTGAGATGCCCGGCCTTGGCGCCCTCGCCCAGGTGAGCATTCTTGAGCTCGACGAAGTTACCCACATGCGCTCGCGCTTCAAGAACGCTGCCCGGTCGCAGTCGGGCAAACGGCCCCGCATCGGCTGCTTCTCCAACGACAGCACCTTCCAGATGACTGTTGGCCTTGATCATCGAGCCTTTGCGCAGCGTCGAGTCCTTGATCACGCAATTCGGGCCAATGTAGACGTCGTCCTCGATGACCACACGACCTTCGAGAATCACGTTCACGTCGATCATCACGTCTCGACCGACTGTGACTTCTCCGCGTACATCAAAGCGAGCCGGATCACGCAGCGTGACCCCGAGCGCCATCAGACGGCGTGCCTCGCGCAGCTGATAATGACGCTCGAGCTCGGCCAATTGCTTGCGGTCATTGGCGCCCTGCACTTCCATCGCATCATGGGGCTGGGCTGTCGCGACCCTCAAACCATCATTGACGGCCATCGCGATGACGTCCGTCAGGTAGTACTCACCCTGAGCATTGTTGTTCGACAGACGACCGAGCCAATCGGCCAAGCGCTTGCCAGGCACCGCCAGGATGCCGGTGTTGCCTTCCTTGATCGTCCGCTGCGCCTCAGTTGCGTCCTTGTGCTCCACAATGGCCGAAACATTGTTTTGCTCATCGCGGACGATCCGGCCATAGCCTGTAGGGTCATCGAGGCTGACGGTCAGCAGGCCCAGCTGCCGGTCATTCACCAGAGTGAGCAAACGCTGCAGGGTTTCCACTTCGATCAGCGGCACGTCGCCGTAAAGAATCAGCACAGTGTCCGCACTCAACACCGGCAGCGCTTGAGCCACGGCGTGGCCAGTGCCCAGCTGCTTGTCCTGGAGTACGAAATTCAGGTCCTCGGCTGCCAGCTGTTCGCGCACTCGTTCAGCGCCATGACCGATGACGACGTGAATACCCTGAGGCGAAAGCTGGCGAGCGCTGTGGATAACATGGCCGAGCATGCTGTCGCCAGCAACGGGATGCAGAACCTTAGGCAAAGCGGAGCGCATACGAGTGCCCTGACCGGCCGCGAGAATGACGATATCGAGTGACATTAAGAGGGTTCCAGGCAGGCGAGCCGCGGCAATATCCGGGCTGGTGATTCAGAAGAAAGCCGAAAAAAGAAAAAGGGTAGCCGAGGCTACCCTTTTACTCAATCGCGCATGAAAGCTGCCGGCCTTAGCCGCCAAACTTCTTGCGAATTTGCTGAACGGTGCGCAGCTGGGCTGCGGCTTCCGCCAGACGTGCAGCAGCAGATCCGTAATCGAAATCTGCGCCCTTTTCATTCAGGGCTTTCTCGGCTGCCTTGACGGCTTCCTGAGCAGAGGCTTCGTCCAGGTCAGCAGCGCGTTGCACGGTATCGGCAAGCACTTTGACCATGTTCGGTTGAACCTCAAGGAAACCACCGGAGATGTAAAACACCTCGGCTTCTCCACCCTGCTTGATCAGACGGATCGGACCCGGCTTCAGATCAGTGATCAACGGCGCGTGACCTGGAGCAATACCGATATCACCCAGGTTACCGTGTGCAATCACCATCTCGACCAGACCGGAGAAAATCTCTCCTTCCGCGCTGACGATATCGCAATGGACTGTCATAGCCATTTGCTTGCCTCAACCTGATTAGCGCCCGTTGCCGGACGCCTGGATTACAGTTTCTTGGCTTTCTCGATCGCTTCT
>Ga0213834_100104_pt1 | contig 95012 bp, 91 predicted proteins | sample SWPTP12_FD_160580 | JGI IMG/M metagenome (GOLD analysis project Ga0213834, IMG submission 160580) | Coastal seawater microbial communities from Marineland, Florida, United States - SWP TP1 #2 | ecosystem: Environmental > Aquatic > Marine > Coastal | place: USA: Florida | collected 2016-08-06 | reverse complement strand
CCACGCGAACAACAAAACCCGTCGTCGTTTCCTGCCAAACCTGCAGCATCACCGCTTCTGGGTTGAAGAAGAGAAACGCTTTGTACGTCTGCGCGTATCTGCCAAAGGCATGCGCATCATCGACAAGCGTGGCATCACGGTCGTTCTGGCCGAAATCCGCCGCGCTGGCGCTAAGGTTTAAGGGAGAGAATCATGCGTGAATTGATCCGTTTGGTGTCGACCGCTAACACCGGCCACTTCTACACCACCGACAAGAACAAGCGCACTACTCCGGATAAAATCGAAATTAAAAAATTCGATCCGGTTGCTCGCAAGCACGTGATCTACAAAGAAGCCAAAATCAAGTAATTGATTTTCGCCTCTTACGAAAAAGCCCGCAGTGATGCGGGCTTTTTTGTGGGCGAGATGTTCGTGTTGCGATGGCGCCGTCTGGGTCAACGCACTATCGCGACACGCCTGCGCCCGCAGTCAAAGCTCGCTTCATGCCTTCTGTTCGAACACCACGTAAATCTTGCGGCACGCCTCCAGCACTTCCCAGGTGCCCTTGAATCCGGCCGGAATCACAAAGCGGTCGCCAGCGCGCAGAGTCTTCGCACCTCCGGCTTCGTCACGCAGCACCGAAACGCCCTGAACGATTTCGCAGTATTCGTGTTCGGTGTAGTTGACCGTCCACTGTCCGATTTCACCTTCCCAGACGCCCGCATTCATCTGCCCGCACGGGCTGTTGTAATGGTTGTAGATCGTTTGTCCAGGGTCACCTTTCAGGATCTTCTCGGGGGCGGGCTGGAAACGCTCAGCTCGCGTGGTGGCTTCGCTGAAATCGACGATGCTTTCGATGCTCATGTCCCATGGCTCCTGGATAAACGATGCGAGATTTCGTTAGAGGGGTATCGGCGTAGAGAGTGCCGACGCTGGTTTTTCAGGCTGTTGAATAAAATGCACGATCTCGCGCCGTTTTACCCGTTTTTGTCCAATATATTGGAAATTAGCGGTGTGCTGGTTTAGGGTGACGAATGCCTTTGGCCGAGTCCGTCGTGCTTCGGACGGCGTTCTGTCGCGGTCGTCACGCGCGCCAGGGCGGGCCCCATTTCATAAGAGGAGGACATTTCATGACCACCCTGACTCATGCTGACTGGGAAAAACGCGCCCAGGATTTGAAGATCGAAGGTCGCGCTTTCATCAACGGTGAATACACCGCCGCCGCTTCCGGCGCCACGTTCGACTGCATCAGCCCGGTCGATGGCCGCTTCCTCGCCCATGTTGCCAGCTGCGATGCCGCCGATGCTCAACGCGCCGTCGAAAACGCTCGCGCTACCTTCAACTCAGGCGTCTGGTCGCGTCTGGCGCCCGTCAAGCGCAAGGCGGCGATGATTCGCTTCGCCGCGTTGATCAGAGAAAATATCGAAGAACTGGCGCTGCTTGAAACCCTCGACATGGGCAAGCCAATCAGTGATTCCTACGGCATCGACATCCCGGGCTCCGCGCAAGCGTTGAGCTGGAGCGGTGAAGCCATCGACAAACTGTATGACGAAGTCGCTGCGACCCCACACGACCAACTGGGTCTCGTGACCCGCGAGCCGATTGGCGTCGTCGCGGCCATCGTGCCCTGGAACTTCCCGCTGCTGATGGCTTCCTGGAAGCTGGGCCCGGCGCTGTCCAGCGGCAATTCCGTGATTCTCAAACCGTCGGAAAAATCCCCGCTGACAGCCATCCGCGTCGCTCAGTTGGCCATCGAGGCCGGTATCCCGGCAGGCGTGCTGAACGTTTTGCCAGGTTACGGCCACACCGTTGGCAAGGCCCTGGCGCTGCACATGGACGTCGACACCGCCGTGTTCACCGGCTCCACCAAAATCGCCAAGCAGCTGCTGGTCTACGCGGGCGAATCGAACATGAAACGCGTCTGGCTGGAAGCGGGCGGCAAGAGCCCGAATATAGTCTTTGCCGATGCGCCGGATCTGCAAGCGGCTGCCGAGTCCGCCGCCAGTGCCATCGCCTTCAACCAGGGCGAAGTGTGCACGGCCGGTTCGCGTCTGTTGGTCGAGCGCTCGATCAAGGACACATTCCTGCCGATGGTGATCGAGGCACTGAAGGCCTGGAAGCCCGGCAACCCGCTGGATCCGGCTACCAATGTGGGCGCGCTGGTCGACACGCAGCAGATGAATACGGTGCTGTCCTACATCGAGGCCGGTCACAGCGATGGCGCCAAGCTGGTCGTGGGCGGTAAGCGAATTCTTCAGGAAACCGGCGGCACGTATGTCGAGCCGACGATTTTCGACGGCGTGACCAACGCCATGAAAATCGCTCAGGAAGAGATTTTCGGTCCGGTGCTTTCGGTGCTGACGTTCGATACCGCTGAAGAAGCGGTGCAGATTGCCAACGATACGCCGTACGGCCTGGCGGCTGCGGTCTGGACGGCGGATCTGTCCAAGGCGCATCTGACGGCGAAGGCTCTGCGCGCCGGCAGCGTGTGGGTCAACCAGTATGACGGCGGTGACATGACTGCGCCGTTCGGCGGCTTCAAGCAGTCGGGCAACGGTCGCGACAAGTCGCTGCACGCGTTCGACAAGTACACCGAGCTGAAAGCGACCTGGATCAAGTTGTAAGTCCGCAGGGCATCGCCCGGTCGTAGCCCGGTCAGGCCCAGGAACGCGATTCAAGCACTTCAGCTACATCAGACAGCCGGGTTCTCGAAGAGCCCGGCTGTTTCGTCTCAAGCCTTTGAGCCACAGGAGCGTGGTAATGCGTTGGGGTACCTATTTCGCCGTGCTGGCGTCGGTCTTGAGCGTCGGCCTGGCGCTGGGCGTCAGCATGCCGCTGGTCTCGCTGCGATTGGAAGCCTGGGGCTACGGAGCGTTCCCCATCGGCGTCATGGCGGCGATGCCGGCAATCGGCGTGCTGCTGGGTGCAAGCCTCGCCAGTCGGCTGGCCTCGATGCTCGGCACCGCAAACCTGATGCGCTTGTGCTTGTGGGGCGGTTCCGTTTCGGTCGGTTTGCTCGCGTTGCTGCCCGATTACTGGGTCTGGCTGGTCCTGCGGCTGATGCTGGGCGTGATTCTGACGATGGTGTTCATTCTCGGAGAGAGCTGGATCAATCAACTGGTCATTGAGCGTCTGCGCGGCAAGCTGGTTGCGCTCTACGGCAGCAGCTACGCACTCATTCAGCTGGGCGGCCCTTTGCTGCTGGGCGTGGTCGGTACCGAGGCCGATTACGGCTTTTGGGTGGGTACCGCGTTACTGGCGATTTCGCCGTTTCTTCTGCTGGGCAGATCCGGCGCGCCGAGCGCGGAGGCCAGCCACGTCTCGCTTCGGGATTTGGGCGGGTTCTGTCGCGGGCTTCCGGCAATCGCGTGGGCAATCGCGCTGTTTGCAGGGTTTGAAGCGATGATTCTCACGCTACTTCCGGTGTATTGCCTGCAGCAGGGTTTCACGCCGGTAATTGCGCTGGCGATGGTCAGTACGGTTGTGGTGGGTGACGCGCTATTACAGCTGCCGATCGGCGCGCTGGCAGACAGAATGTCCAGACGTCGCCTGTTCTCGGGCTGCGCTCTGTTGCTGATGTTGTCGAGCCTGGCCATTCCGCTGCTGGTCGACACGATCCTGATCTGGCCGTTTTGGGTGCTGTTCGGTGCCAGTGCGGGCGGGCTGTTTACCTTGTCGTTGATCCTCATCGGGGAGCGTTACCGCGATGATGCGCTGGTACGCGCCAATGCCCACGTCGCTCAGCTGTGGGGCATCGGATGCCTGCTGGGGCCGCTGGCGGCCGGGGCGGGAAGCAAATGGGTGAGCGGTCAGGCGCTGCCGCTTTTGATGGCGGCCGGTGCTTTTGGCCTGGTGTTATTGTCGCGCCGTGAGCGCGCGTTCGGTGCGCAGCCCGTGGCCGTCTAGAGCATTCTCTCCAGACCCACCGCGCTGCTGAACCAGGCGTTCAAGCGTCGCCACCAGTCGCCCGGCTCTTTGTACAGCGTGTGTATCTTGCCGTTGTCCTCGGTCACCCAGACGACTCTGTCATTCTCCAGTCGCGCCTGATAGCTGATGGCCGGCGCCATACCCTGCAAGGCCAGCTCGCGCAGGTATTCGGTCAATTCCGGACTGTCCACCAGCACCCCCACCTCGGTGTTCCAGAGCACCGAGCGGGGGTCGAAGTTGAATGAGCCAACGAAGGTTTTCTGGCGATCAAAGATCATCGCCTTGCTGTGCAGGCTCGATTCGGAGCCACCCTTGAGCGTCCGGGTGCGCAGGAATGCCGGGCCGCTGCCTCGATTGCTTGGGTCACCCGGCTGACGCCGCAGCTCGAACAACTTCACTCCGTGCTCGAGCAGCGCCTTGCGATAAGGCGCATAACCCCCATGCACCGCAGGCACGTCCGTGGCCTCCAGAGAGTTGGTCAACAAGCTCACCGACACGCCCTTGTCGGACAGGCCGGTCAGGTAAGTGAGACCTTGCTGGCCCGGCACGAAGTACGCCGAAATCATCATCAATTCCTGGTGCACGTTCAGCAGATCAGGGCTCAGTTGGGTGGTCAGCAGCAGATGCGGGTCCGGCTCACCGCGCGACAGCACTTTCGTGGGCGCGTCCCACAGCGCTTGGTTGTGCGCCCAGATCAGCTCGTTGAGCCAGGTTTTCATGCGCGGCTGGGTCTTGTAGGCCATCAGTCGCTCGTACAAATCCTTCTTTTCTACATGCGCCTCGTTGAGCGAGTGGGTCAGCCGCTGGCGGGCTTCGGCCAAGTCTTTGGCGTCCGGCGTCCAGTACATGAAGTCATCGATGGGCTTGCTCAGCGTGCTGTTCCAGTACTGATCGAAGCTGTGGCTCAATTGCTCGGCAACCGGGCCAACGCTGAGCATGTCGATGTCGGTGAAGTTCAGATTCGGCTCGGCGTCGAAATACTCGTCGCCCAGATTCCGCCCGCCGACGATGGCCACTGCGCTGTCTGCCAGCCAAAGCTTGTTGTGCATGCGTCGATGCTGTTGCGACAGATTGAACAGCCGCCCCAGGCTGCGCGTCGCGCCAGTGCTGCGACCCAGATTGAGGGGATTGAACAGGCGGATCTGAATGTTCGGATGTGCAGCGAGGGTGGCGATGACTTCATCCAGGCCGTCACTGGTGGTGTCGTCCAGCAGAATGCGCACGCGAACGCCGCGATCGGCGGCCTGCAGCAATTCATCGATCAGCGCGCGGGTGCTGAGCCCGTCATGCACGATGTAGTACTGCAAATCGAGGCTGGTTTTGGCATTGCGGATCAGTTCGGCCCGGGCCATGAACGCTTCGGTGCTGTTGGGCAGCAGGCGAAAACCCGAACGGCCTTCGTGTGGCGCCGCCTGGGCCATGATCGAGCGGCCGAACGACGATTGCGCAGAGGGCAGCGCCTGGCTCGGTTTGTCTGCAACGGGCGCATGCGCGCAGCCGCCAACGCAAAGGGCTAATGCCAGAAGGAAGGGCAGCGCCCATTTATTCGTCAACGCAGTCATCCGGAAGTCAAACCATGGCGATATGACCGCACATTCTGCAAAAGGTTATGTCAGGCGGAATCGGTGTGTGCCAGCAGTTGTTTTGCCGCTGCGCCGACTTTGCGAACCGCGTCTTCGATTCGGGCTGTCGGCTTGGCTGCGAAGTTCATGCGCAGGCAGTTCCGGTATTTGCCTGACGCGGAAAAGATGCTGCCGACCGCGATCTGGACTCCCTGACCTTGCAAGGCGCGATTGAGCTTCAGCGAGTCGAAATCTTCCGGCAGTTCGACCCAGAGCATGAAGCCGCCCTGTGGCCGGCTGACTCGAGTGCCTTCGGGAAAATAGCGCGTCACCCAATCGGTCATGACGTCCCGGCTGCGCTGATATTGCCCGCGCATGCGGCGCATGTGCGGCTCGTAATGCCCGGCCTGAAGAAACTCCGCGATCGCGAGCTGCGGTTGAGTCGCGGTGGAGCCGGTGCTGATGTATTTCATGTGCAGCACGCGATCCAGATAACGGCCCGGCGCTACCCAGCCGACGCGCAGGCCGGGCGCCAGGGTTTTCGAAAACGAGCTGCACAGCAGGACGCGGCCGTCTTCGTCGAAGGATTTGATCGTGCGCGGGCGCGGGTAGGTGTAGGCCATGTCGCCATACACGTCGTCTTCGATGATCGCCACATCAAAGCGCTGCGCCAGGGTCAACAACGCGCGCTTGCGCTCCTCCGGCATGATGTAGCCGAGCGGGTTATTGCAGTTGGGCGTCAGCTGTATGGCTTTGATGGGCCACTGTTCGAGTGCCAGCTCCAGCGCGTCCAGGCTGATGCCGGTAATGGGGTCTGTCGGGATTTCCAGGGCTTTCATGCCAAAGCCTTTGAGCGCTTGCATGGCGCCATGAAAACTCGGGGAATCCACTGCCACGATATCGCCCGGCTGGCAGATAGAACGGATGCTCACGGCGAGCGCCTCTTGAGCGCCGGTCGTGATGACCAAATCTTCGGGGTCGATGTTGGTGCCTGAGTCCAGCAGCAGCCTGGCGATCTGTTCGCGCAGGCATTGAGTGCCATGAATGTTGTCGTAATACAGGCCCGGCATGTCCATGCGGCGGCTGATCTTGCCCAGTGCCTGAGTCAGGGGACGCAACGTCGGGCTGGTGATATCCGGCATGCCGCGCGCCAGTTGCACGACGTCAGGGCTGGGAATGGCTTCGGCCAGTTCGAGCACTTGTTCCCATTGCGAGATATCCACAGGGCGCTGCGCGGGACGTCCGACAGCGGGCAGCGCCGGGGTTGTGCGTCCGGCTGGCACGAAGTATCCCGATTTCGGACGTGGCGACGCCAGGCCGTTGTCTTCCAGTAACCGATACGCCTGCTGCACGGTGCTCAGGCTGACCCCGTGTTCAAGGCTCAGGGCGCGAACCGAGGGCAGTCGATCGCCCGGCCGGTAAAAGCCGTTCTCGATACGGGTGCCCAGCAGTTCGGCGAGATTGACGTAAAGGGTCATGGCGTACTCCAAGGTTTCAGTCTGGCGGCTGACCAATACAGATAGGGCGAAAATACAGCATTCAGGCATCGAAGTGCGGAATCTGTATGCGAAAAATTAGAATTTTTTGGATCTGTAATGGTTTTCCATACGAACGCATCATGGAATCACACGAAACCCATGATGAGGTGTCTGGAAATGAACGGTATCAGCGATGTCCGGTTAAGTCTGTATGCAGGAGAACTTCAACGCGGTCAGGAAGACGTTGTCAGGACCAACGCCCCGCGCGGGCTGGGACTCTGGGGGTTGTACCAACACCGCCGCAGCACCCGGCGAGCGTTGCTGAACCTGAGCGCCGAGCAGCTAAAAGACATTGGTCTGAGCTACGAGCAGGCGCGCCAGGAAGGGCTCAAGCCGTTCTGGAGGGAGTAATGCCAACTGAATTTTTCAGGATGAATCGCAGTTCTTGTGAAAGCGAATGCGCTTGCGAACGACTGTTCGCCACGATGCAGATCCATGCCCGACGTTGTTTCGTAAAGGCGTTCGCTCTCCCGGATGAACCGGGATTACAGCAGTTCTTTCATCCGGTGCCACAGCATTCCCAGGGCCAGTAACGGCGAGCGCAGATGCTTGCCGCCGGGGAACGTCATGTGCGGGACTTTGGCGAACAGGTCGAAGCCGCCGCTGTGCTGGCCGCTGATGGCTTCACCCAGCAGCTTACCCGCCAGATGCGTGGCATTCAGGCCGTGTCCGGAATACGCCTGAGCGAAATACACATTCGGATGACGCTGCAGTCGCCCGATCTGCGGCAGGCGATTAGCGCCAATACCGATCATTCCGCCCCATTGATAATCGATCTTCACATCCTTGAGCTGCGGGAACACGTTCAGCATCTTGGGCCGCATGTACGCGCCGATGTCCTGCGGGTCGCGCCCGGAATAGTGACAGGCCCCGCCGAACAGCAGCCGCCGGTCCGCTGAGAGGCGGAAATAATCCACCGCCACTCGCTGGTCGCACATCGCAGTGTTGCGCGGGATCAGCTGCCGGGCGAGCTCCTCTCCAAGCGGCTCGGTGGCGATGACGTAACTGCCGGCGGGCAAGACTTTCCCGCTCAAATCGGGATCAAGCTCGTTGAGATACGCGTTGCATCCCAGCACCAGCGTCTGCGCCCTGACCAGACCTTGTGCCGTGTGAATCCTCACCTGCGCGCCATACTCCAGGCGCGTCATAGCTGAGTGCTCGAACAGCTGCACCCCCAGAGACTGCGCAACGGCGGCTTCGCCAATGGCCAGGTTCAATGGATGTAGATGCCCCGAGCCCATGTCCAGCATTGCGCCTGCATAGTTGTTCGAGCCGATGACGCTGCCAAGCTGAGTGGCGTCGATCAGTTCCAGCTCATGCCGATACCCCAGGCCTCGCAGTTCCTGGGCATCTTCGGCAAACCCGTCGAATTCTCTGGGCTTGTTCGCAAGGTCGCAGTAACCCCATGTCAGATCGCAATCGATCTGGTGCCGGGCGACACGCTGACGAACGATTTCCACCGCTTCAAGCCCCATCAGCTTGAGTTCGCGAACCCCTTCGCTGCCGATCACGTTCTGGAAGCGCTCGACATGGTGGCCGACGCCGCGGATCAACTGCCCACCGTTGCGTCCGCTGGCGCCCCAGCCGATGGTGCGCGCCTCGAGCAACACGACGCTCAGCCCCCGCTCGGCCAACTCGATGGCGGTGTTCAAGCCCGAAAACCCGCCACCCACCACGCACACATCGGCGATGACTTCGCCCAGAAGCACCGGATAGGCAGGTTGAGCGTGACTGCTGGCGGCGTAGTAGGACGCTACGTGGCTGGATGAGCCGGGCTGCGGAGGCCGAGCATTCATGTTGGATATCCCGAGAGCACTGTTTGGAAAATTTTACGGAGGGTAGCCGCGCTGCGCTGCAGGGGCAAGGAACGCTGGCGGCTGTCGAGCTGGGCGACAGTGGGGCACAATGGCGGCTCCAGCACAGGGAAAAATCACGCAATGGGCTGCAACAGCCAGAAAATCCGCGATCTGCGGCGACAGATTCCATCGTTCGAATGCGTGCCGGGCTGCCACGATTGCTGTGGTCCGGTGACCACGTCGTCCGAAGAAATGGCTCGACTGCCACGTAAGACAGCGGCCGAGCAGGACGCCGCGCTTGAGGCGTTGAACTGCGTTCACCTGGGGCCCGACGGATGCACTGTCTACGAAGAGCGACCGCTGATCTGCCGTCTGTTCGGAACCACTGAGCGCCTGCCATGCCCCAACGGGCGCCGCCCGGAAACGCTGATCCATCCGCGGGTCGAGAACCAGGTGCATGAATTCATCGCATCGACGCGACAGGTTCTGGTTTGATGCAATGAAGGCGGAGCAGCCCTTTCTGTGGGCGCGAGCCTGTCCTGTTGTGCGCAGGGTCCGTCACTCCGGGATTGGCAGGCTCAGGCTCTCTTTTACTTCTTCCATCACGATGTAGCTCTTCGATTCACGCACGTGCGGCAGCTTCAGCAGGATGTCGCCCAGCAATTTGCGGTATGAAGCCATCTCCGAAATACGAGCTTTCACCAGATAGTCGAAATCTCCCGAAACCAGGTGGCATTCCAGCACGTGCGGGAGCTTCAGGACCGCCCGGCGGAATTCCTCAAAGGTGTCGCCCGATTTGTAATCCAGACTGATCTCGACGAAGACCAACAGGCTAGCCTTCAGGTTCTGCGGATTGAGCCGGGCGTTGTAGCCCATGATGATGCCCTCACGCTCCAGCCTGCGGACGCGTTCAGTGCATGGCGTCGTGGACAGACCCACACGCTCGCCCAGCTCGGTAAAAGAGATTCTGCCGTCGCTTTGCAGGATGCGCAGGATGTTGCGGTCGATCTTGTCGAGTTCACGCTTTGATTGATGCTGAGTGCGCATCGAAATACCTCCTCTGCCAAAACGATGGTTGCCGGGACTTAAATCCGAATATAGGCGTTTATATAGTGAAAAGCACTGCTCGATGCTTTTTATACTGCGCACATCCTTGCTTTAAATATCAAAACGTCAGCGGATATCCGCGATGAGGGAATCAACATGCGCGTTCTGGTCCTTGGAAGTGGCGTAATCGGTACCACCAGTGCTTATTATCTGGCTCGTGCAGGCTTCGAAGTGACTGTCGTGGACCGTCAGCCAGCCGCAGCCATGGAAACCAGCTTTGCCAACGCCGGCCAGGTTTCGCCGGGTTATGCGTCGCCCTGGGCTGCCCCGGGTGTCCCCCTCAAGGCCATCAAGTGGTTACTGCAACGCCACGCGCCGCTGGCGATCAAGGCGACTGCCGATATCGATCAGTACCTGTGGATGGCGCAAATGCTGCGTAACTGCACGCAGAATCGCTACGCGGTGAACAAGGAGCGGATGGTGCGTCTGTCCGAGTACAGCCGCGATTGCCTCGACGAGTTGCGTGCCGAGACCGGCATCGCATACGAGGGGCGTACGCTGGGCACGACTCAGCTGTTCCGCACGCAGGAGCAACTGGACAACGCGGCCAAAGACATCGCCGTGCTGCAGCAGGCGGGCGTGCCTTACGAAGTGCTCGACCGCGCTGGTATCGCGCGCGTCGAACCCGCTCTGGCCAATGTCAGCAATATTCTCGCCGGCGCCTTGCGTCTGCCCAATGATCAGACCGGCGATTGCCAGCTGTTCACCACTCGCCTGGCCGAAATGTGCGTGAATCTGGGCGTCGAGTTCCGGTTCGGGCAATCCATCGAGTCGATCGATTTTGCCGGCGACCGCATCAACGGCGTGCGCATCGACGGCAAGCTGGAAACGGCCGATCGTTACGTGCTCGCCCTCGGCAGCTACTCGCCGCAATTGCTCAAGCCGCTGGGGATCAAAGCGCCGGTTTATCCGCTCAAGGGTTATTCGCTCACCGTGCCGATCACCCGGCCTGAGATGGCGCCGACCTCCACCATTCTTGATGAGACGTACAAAGTCGCGATCACCCGTTTCGACAACCGCATTCGCGTAGGCGGCATGGCGGAAATCGCGGGCTTCGATCTGTCGCTCAATCCTCGCCGGCGCGAAACGCTGGAGATGATCGTCAACGACCTCTATCCTCAGGGCGGTGACCTGGCCCAGGCCAGTTTCTGGACCGGCTTGCGGCCGACCACGCCGGACGGCACGCCAATTGTGGGTGCCACGCCGTATCGCAATCTGTTCCTCAACACCGGGCACGGTACGCTTGGCTGGACGATGGCCTGCGGCTCGGGCCGATTGCTGGCCGACCTGATCGCGCGCAAGAAACCTCAGATCAGCGCCGAAGGCCTTGATATTTCTCGTTACGGCAATTCCAGGGAGATCGCAAAACATGTCAATCCTGCGCCAGCTCACCAATGAGCGCATGAGTCAGCTCGTTGTCCACAACGGCACCGTTTACCTTGCCGGGCAAGTGGCTAACGACCTGAATGCGGGAATCGAGCAACAGACCCGCGAGGTGCTGGGCAATATCGAGCGCCTGCTGGATCTTGCGGGTACCGACAAGAGCCGGCTGTTGTCGGTGACGATCTACCTGAATGACATCGGCACGCAATTCGCCGCCATGAACGGCATCTGGGACACGTGGTTGCCGAAGGGTTTCGCGCCTGCCCGCGCCACCGTCGAGGCGAAGATGGCCGCACCGAATGTCTTGGTCGAAATGTCGGTCATCGCTGCACTGCCTTGAATCGCTGACCCAACAACGTCCCTGTGGGTATGAGCTGGCTTGCGAAGGCGGGATGAGAGACGACGCAGATGTGTTGTCTTCTCGCCGCATTCGTGAGCAATCTCACTCCCGCAGGTTCTCAACTTCCTTCACAGAACCTCACCGCCATGCGTCCAGCTCGCGCCCTCATCGATCTCTCCGCCCTGCGCCACAACTACCAACTCGCCCGCGAAACCACAGGCGCAAAAGCGCTCGCCGTGATCAAGGCCGACGCCTACGGGCATGGGGCGGTGCGTGTGGCGCAGGCTCTGGAATCCGAAGCGGACGGTTTCGCCGTGGCGTGTATCGAAGAGGCGCTGGAGCTGCGTCAAGCGGGCATCAATGCGCCGGTTCTGCTGCTGGAAGGCTTTTTCGACGCCGATGAACTGGCACTGATCGTCGAGCACGACTTCTGGTGCGTGGTGCATTCGCTGTGGCAGCTTGAAGCCATCGAAAAAACTGCGGTCGGCAAGCCGCTGAACATCTGGCTGAAGATGGATTCGGGGATGCATCGCGTCGGCGTTCACCCTGACGACTATCAAGCCGCGTATCAGCGCCTTTTGGCGAGTGGCAAGGCTTCGAAGGTCGTGCTGATGACCCACTTCGCCCGTGCCGACGAGCTGGACAGCGTGAGAACCGAAGAGCAAGTGGCGATTTTTCAATCAGCCCGCGGAGCATTGGCAGCTGAAGTCAGCCTGCGCAATTCGCCGGGCGTCATGGGCTGGCCCAATGTACCGAGTGACTGGGTTCGTCCGGGCATCATGCTGTACGGCACAACGCCCTTCGATCAGCCGCAGGCGGTTGCGGATCGACTTCAACCTGTCATGACGCTGGAATCCCGTGTCATTTGCGTGCGCGATCTGCCAGCCGGCGAGCCGGTGGGTTACGGCGGTGCGTTCGTTGCCGAGCGCACTATGCGCATCGGCGTTGTGGCCTTGGGTTATGCCGACGGCTATCCCCGTCAGGCACCTACCGGAACGCCGGTGATGATTGACGGACATCGCAGCCAGTTGCTGGGACGAGTGTCGATGGACATGTTGTGCGTCGACCTGACCGACGTACCGGGTGCAGGCCTGGGCAGTCGCGTCGAACTGTGGGGCAAGAACGTGCTGGCGAGCGAGGTCGCAGCCCGTGCCGGCACCATCCCTTATCAGATATTCTGCAATCTGAAACGCGTGCCGAGGCTCTATTCCGGGGCTTGACCACGCGCGAGCAGGCTGACTGTCGTTCACCCTCCGTGGCCCATGGCGGCCGCTAGTCCCTTTGCTGATCGGGTAAGGGGCTCAAGTGTTGTAAATACTGAACGCTGTTGCGATGATGGCGACCACTTGACCCCACTCGATCATCAGGAGGACTCCAGCATTGGACGTCGGTGAACGACTGCAATCCATTCGTAAACTCAAAGGTCTGTCCCAGCGTGAACTCGCCAAACGAGCGGGCGTGACCAACAGCACCATTTCAATGATCGAGAAGAACAGCGTCAGTCCCTCGATCAGCTCGCTGCGCAAGGTGCTGGGCGGCATACCGATGTCCATGGTGGAGTTCTTTTCCGAAGAGCTCGAGCCAGAAAATCCGACCCAAGTGGTCTACAAAGCCAGCGAACTGATCGATATCTCCGACGGCGCTGTCACCATGAAACTGGTGGGCAAATCCCATCCGGGCCGCGCCATTGCGTTTCTATCCGAGGTCTATCCGCCGGGCGCCGACACCGGCGACGAGATGCTCGTGCACGAAGGCGAGGAGACCGGAATTCTAGTGGAGGGCCGACTCGAATTGGTGGTGGGCCTCGATACCTATGTGCTCGAGGCGGGTGACAGCTACTATTTCGAGAGCACCCGACCGCACCGCTTCCGCAACCCGTTCGACGTCCCGGCGCGTCTGATCAGCGCCGCCACGCCGGCGAATTTCTGATCAGCGACACCCTCCCACCTGCACCCGCAGGTGGGCTGAAGGACACGCCCGAAGCCCAAGGTCGCCGCACTGACGCCGTATCGCTCAGCGATCCTGCGGCCGACGGGCTACCCGCTATACTTTCGCAACCTGCGGCTTACCGTGACCGCAGCTGCGTTATAGCCACCATGAGGGTGAAAGCGTGAACCCGACTAATAAGATCCTCGCTGCCGTCGCACTGCTTGCCTGGTGGGTATTCGCTGCCCAGGCCTCCACTCAAGACGATCTCGCCAAGCGGCTCGAGCCGGTCGGACAGGTCTGCGTTCAAGGCAAGGAATGTCCAGGAATGGACGTCGCTGCTACAGCGGGCGGAGGAGGGGGCGCGAAATCCCCGGACGACGTGATCGGCAAACACTGCAACGCCTGCCACGGCACTGGTCTGCTGGGCTCGCCGAAAATCGGTGACAGCGCTGACTGGGGCAAGCGCGCCAAGGAGCAGGGCGGCGTCGATGGCCTCTTGGCCAAGGCCATCACCGGCATCAACGCCATGCCTCCCAAGGGCACCTGCGCCGACTGCTCGGATGACGAGCTGAAGGGCGCGATCAAGAAAATGTCGGGGCTGTAACGGGCCTCGGGACATCACCAGAAACGAGGCTCTATGTTCAGAAAATTGCTGCTGCTTGCCGGGCTTTCGTTGCTGATGTTCGCGGGCTTGGCCAACGCGACGATGCGCTGCGGGACAGCTCTGATCAGCCTGGGAGACACCGCGAGCGTGGTCCGTGAAAAATGCGGGGCGCCTGACAAGAGCGAAGAGCAGCAGCCCTCCGCACGGGTCAACGGCGTCCCGCGTCTGAATGCCGCGAAGGTCAGTTTCTGGATCTACGGCCCGCGCAACGGCGCCTCTCAGCACCTGAAATTCATCGAGGACAAGGTGGTGGCGATCAACACCCGGCGAGATTGAATTCAGCCCGGGCGTTTCTTCGACTGCGGAGCATCCTGCGGAGTCCGGCTAGGTCAAGCAGGCCCATGCTGTACCTTTTCGAGGTTGAAAATGTACCTGAACTGACTAGGCAGACAGGCATTGAACTGTCCTTTAAGGCGATGTTTGAAAACTGACCAAAATTGACATGGCTCTCAAAAATAAATTTCATTCTGACTTTTCGGGTTGACGTGAGTTTCGCTATCTGTTTACGTGAAGTTGTGATGATTCTCATCCGTTAGTTTAATTTACAAGGATGTCTAGCTACTTCGTAAGGAGATGAGCATGTTGCTTAATTTGCTTTGTGCCGGTACGTCAATTTCTTTCAATAATTTTGAAGCAATATTTCGAGCAGCCGGAGATAATTCAAAAATCTCATTGATGGATTCTCATTGGCAACCGCCGAGTAGTCTTCATGGCCTTATGAGCACTGGGGGCAGTAAGAAATTAACGATAGACGCGCCGGGGAATTTCTATTCGGTTCCCCAAATGTCTTCGTTGATAGTCTCAGCGAATGGAACGGGAACAGAGCTGGAAGTCGGTAAAATTAATAATTACTCGCCGCAGGATATAATTTCGATAGTGAATCTTTTGGCGGGGAAAAGTTATACGCTTGAAGTATCTTGCCAAGCCATTAATGAGGCCAATGTGGGTCAGCTTGTGGATGCGTTAAGGAGCGCGAGTGGTTCAATAAATTTTGATTCAGCAAATGCGCTCTCACCGGCTTTATTGGCAGTCGTGTTGACAAGTGTCGCTGGCAAAGCAGCAAGTTTTGTGCTTGACGGTAAATTGTCTTCACCAGAGCAAACGATAGGAGCGATTAGTCAGATATCCGCGTCCGGCTTTTCTTCTTCCTTATCAGATCCCCAATATATTCCGCCGCCCCAGCTTCCTGCAGCCTTGTCAGCAGCTGGAGGCGGGCGTTTCAATGTTTTTCTGGACCAAGAGTTCTTCCCCGCGCATACCCTGAAAAATCTAGTAAGCTCAGCAGGCCCGCAAACCACTATTCGTATAAATAGCGCACATGTTCTCAGGACGGCGGATATTTTGGATGTTATGAGTTTGGCAGGCGCTCGTTCTTTGGGATTGAATTTCAATGGGAGGCAATTAACTATCGATCCAGTTGACGGGGATAAACTTCAGCGGGTGATAAATGCTTCATCTATGTCGCACACGATAGCCGTTAATACTGCACAATATCCGCCGTTGAGTTATTTGGTACCAGTGATTGAGTCGTCTGGTCGCACAAATTTGGCTTTGTCGTACAATGGCAACCAGCTCAGCGAAACAGAACCGCATGGGAATGTTGTAGTTAGGGCAATTCAGGCGTCTACCCAGAGCACGTCGATTGTGATTACATCTGTAGGTGCCGACAATTTTAATCTTTCTCACTATTTGGGTATTCTAGCTGCTGCGGGTTAAATATTGAAATGGTTAGTCAGATTTCGCATCGAGGCTAGAGGGATTAAATATGGAAGTTAACGCGTTTAAGGCCGTCGTCATCATCTTGGTTTCAGGATGGGCCTGCCCGGCACAAGCTACAATGCGTTGTGGCTCCGCGCTTATTTCTATTGGCGATTTGGCGGAAGATGTCCGCTATAAGTGTGGCGCGCCTGATAAAGAAGGTAGCGCGGGGCCTGCGCTAAAAAACAATGGGGTCCCGAAGAAAAACTCCGCCAGAATTAGCCTGTGGATATATGGTCCACGTAATGGTGCTTATCATTATTTACGTTTCATAGACGAAAAGCTTATCGATATCCAGATGAGGAGAAAATGATCCGGTAGCCTTGTGTCTATTAGTGGCGTGCGCGGTTTTAGCTATATCGGAACCGTGCGCGCTGCTTGCCATATGTTCCTGAGGCCGGCATTTGCAGCAATTCTCCTCCACTCCCGGTCCAAGCTCCATCGAACAACAATCAGGAGAGGCCGGATGCCGCATTCCTGCTCGATCGAGCAAGCCGTCGATCATGTACTGGCCGAGTTGCCCTCGCACATTCGCATGGGCATGCCGCTAGGACTGGGCAAGCCCAATCGGTTTGCCAACGCGCTTTACGCGCGCATCAAAACGCTTCCCGAGCGGCAACTCACGATCTATACGGCGTTGTGTCTGGGTCGCCCGGATGCGGGCGATGGCTTGCAGGGCCGGTTTCTGGAGCCTTTTCTGGAGCGGGTGTTTGGCGACTACCCCGAACTCGACTTTCTGGCCGATCTGCGCAAGGACAACCTCCCTTCCAACGTCCAGGTCGAGCAGTTTTTCATGCAGCCCGGCAGCCTGCTTAATAGCACGTCGGCGCAGCAGGACTATGTCAGCAGCAATTACAGCCACGCGGCCCGGGACATCAATGCCAACGGTCTGAATCTCGTCGCGCAACTGGTGGCCGCCGACCCTACACGTCCGGGGACCCTTAGCCTGAGCTGTAATCCGGACATCACCCTCGACCTGCTGCCGATGCTGGAAAAGCGTCGAGCGGCAGGCGAGAGCATTTTGCTGCTGGGTCACGTTCACGCCGATTTGCCTTATATTCCGGGTGATTCAGAGGTTGATATCGACACGTTAGACCTGCTGATCGAGCACGAAGAACGCAGCACGCTGTTCTCCACGCCGAATATGCCCGTTGGTTTTCAGGACCATTTCATCGGTTTGTACGCCAGTACGCTGGTGCGCGATGGCGGCACCTTGCAGATCGGCATCGGTTCGATGGGCGATGCGTTGACCGCCGCGCTGCTGGCACGTCAGGCAGACAACGAAACCTACCGCGCATGCCTCGCCGAGCTGGACGGCATTTCCACGTGGCGGCCGCTGATTGAAGCGCAGGGCGGGGTAATGCCATTCGCCACCGGCCTTTACGGCTGTAGCGAGATGCTGGTGAACGGGCTGTTGGTACTGCTCGACGCCGGGATCATTCGGCGCAAGGTTTACCCGGATGTCGCGCTGCAGCAACTGGCAGACAGCGGTGTGCTGGACGAATCGGCGCATCCGGAGGGCGTGCTGATCCACGGCGGATTCTTCCTGGGGCCGCGCAGTTTCTATGAGCGATTGCGCGAGCTGCCCAGCGCGCAGTTGGCGCAGATCAACATGACGGCCATCAGTTACATCAATGAGCTGTATGGCGATGAAGCGCTCAAGCGTGCGCAGCGTCGCGATGCACGGTTCATCAACAGCGCCTTCACGGTCACGCTGCTGGGCGCGGCGGTGTCGGATCAACTGGCGGATGGGCGGGTGGTCAGCGGCGTCGGCGGACAGTACAACTTCGTCGCTCAGGCCCACGCACTGGAAGGTGCGCGGTCGGTGCTGATCCTGCGCAGCTGGCGCGAATCTGCCGGGGAAGTCAGTTCGAACATCGTGTGGGATTACGCGCACACCACCATCCCTCGGCATCTGCGCGACATCGTCGTCACCGAGTACGGCATTGCCGACCTTCGCGGGAAGACCGACGCAGCGGTCATTGAGGCGCTGCTCAATGTCAGCGATTCACGCTTTCAGCCCGGCCTGATCGATCAGGCGCAGAAGGCTGGCAAGTTACCGAAGGGTTTCCGTCTCGACCCGCTCTTTACGCAGAACACCCCGGAGCGTCTGAAAGATATTCGTGGCCGGTTTGCCTCGCTGTTCATCGAATACCCGCTGGGCACAGACTTCACGCCCGAGGAGCGTGATTTGCTGCGGGCTTTGAACTGGATCAAAAGCAAATTCAAGCTCACTGAAATCATCGAGCTGGGTAAAGCGACGCTCGAAGCGCCCGAGGGTGAGGCGTTTCCCGAGCACTTGCAGCGCATGGGGCTGGATCGGCCACAGGGCTTGCGCGAGGAGCTGTACCAGCGCCTGTTGCTGGCAGGGTTGCAGGCCACTCACGTCTGAATTTTCCCCGCACCCGTAGGAGCGACCGGCGTGGCGCTCCACCTTGCCCGCGAATGCGATATGTCAGTCAACGTGGCTGTGACAGACATGCAATCATCGCGGGAAGCGCGTTCTTACCGATGTGGGTGATCAGGACAGGGTCTTGATGATCAACAAGACCGCCGCGCAGATCCCGCTGATGGCAAACAACTGCTGTAGCCGAGGGCCTGCCAGAAAGCTCGCCAGTTGCCGTCCAGCCAGCAATCCAGCCACTGCGCCTGCGGCGAAGGGCAAGCCGACGGTCCAGTGCATTACGCCGCTGACGCTGGCGGTCACGACACTGGCTGTGGAAACCAGCGCGATTACGGTCAGCGATGTGGCGACGATGCTTTTGACGTCCAGATCGGTGTAACGGGTCAATGCGGGGACAATGACAAACCCGCCGCCGACGCCCAGCAATCCGGATAACACGCCGGAACACACGCCCGTGATTGCCAGTGAACGGGCACAAGGCAGCGTCCAGCGCAGTCGACCTTCAAGCGGGTTCAGCACACAAGGCAGGAAATCCGCGCGTTCCGGCGGCTTTCCGTGACGCAGTTCGTGAGCGGCCTTGCGATAAATGCGGCCGCACGCATACGTCAATATCAGCGCAAATCCCAGCGCCAGCGGCGCATTCGGCACCTGATGGGCGAGCCACAGCCCCAGAGGTGCAAAACAAATACCGATCATCGCTATGAACAGCGCGGCACGATAACGCACGATGCCTTGTCGCAGGCCGAGCAGCGCGCCAACTGCCGCGGCCAGCCCCACCGCCAACAGTCCCACCGGGGCGGCTTCGACCATCGACAAGTGCAAGGCAAACACCAGCAGCGGGACCGCAAGAATGCCGCCGCCTGCGCCGGTCAGCGCCAATATCGCTCCGATGATCGTGCCGAGGCCGGCTCCGATCAGTTCGTGTTCATCCATAGTTGAGAGAGACTTTCAGGTGAGCAATGACAAGGTTTCGTGGGAGTAAGCAATCTCACTCCCACAGCTTCAATCGGACTGCACGTCATTGATTCACAACGCGTTGATCGGAATCTTCAGATAGCGCACGCCGTTGTCCTCGGCTTCCGGCAAATGACCTGCACGCATGTTGATCTGCACCGAAGGCAAGATCAGCACCGGCATCTCAAGGGTGGCGTCGCGTTTTTCGCGCATTTCGACGAACGCATCTTCATCGATGCCTTCGCGGATATGGATGTTGCTGGCGCGCTGCTCGGCGACGGTCGTCATGTACATCAGCTCCCGGCCGTTTGGCAGGTAGTCGTGACACATGTACAGCCGTGTCTGCGGCGGCAGGCTGAGTATCCGGCCGATCGAGCGATACAGCGTGCGAGCGTCCGCGCCCGGGAAATCGCAGCGGGCGGTGCCGTAGTCCGGCATGAACAGCGTGTCGCCAACGAACGCGACGCTTTCATCTTCGGTCTCGATGAGGTACGTCATGCATGCCGGCGTGTGACCGGGCGTGTGCATCGCCTTGCCCCGAAGCGTACCGATGCCGAACGATGCGTCGTCTTCCAGCAGTTGATCGAACTGGCTGCCGTCGCGTGCGAACTCACCCTTTGCGTTGAACAGCGTGCCGAAGACCTTCTGCACGCGGGTGATATGGCTGCCGATGGCGATGCTGCCGCCGAGCTGTTCCTTCAGGTAAGCAGCAGCGGAGATGTGGTCGGCATGAACGTGGGTTTCGAGTATCCACTCCACTTCAAGCGCCAGTTCACGCACGCGAGCGATGAGCTTGTCTGCAGACTCCGTGCGGGTATGGCCGGATTTCGGATCGTAATCCAGCACGCTGTCGATCAGCGCGGCTTTGCCTGTCGAGCGGTCGATGACCAGGTAGCTGATGGTCGAGGTCTGCGGGTCGAAGAAGGCTTCAACGCTCAGTTTTTCGCCGATGTTCATAAGCTATCTCCAGTTCTACTTGGTACACAGGACCTGAGGGAACGAGCGTACTCACGAAGGGGCCGTTACGTTCACAGATGCATCAGCGTCCGAAGGCCAGCTTTCGTGAGCAACTTCACTCACACTGGGTGTGAGGCGCTGTACGAGCGCGGGGTATCATTCGACGAAGGTGACCACTCCACCGTTCAACGATTTCACCCGTGCGAGCGATTCCACACGATAGCCCTGCGAATCCAGCTCGGCACGGCCGCCCTGGAATGACTTCTCGATCACGATGCCCAATCCGGCGACCGTCGCACCCGCTTGTTTGATGATCGAAATGAGCGCCTGCGACGCCTTTCCGTTGGCCAGAAAGTCATCAATGATCAACACGCGATCACTGCTGTTCAGGTGACGGGTGCTGATCGCGATGGTGCTTTCAGTCTGTTTGGTGAACGAATACACCGTTGCCGAAAACAGGTTTTCGGTGAGCGTCAGCGACTGATGCTTGCGCGCGAAGATCACCGGAATGCCGAGCTTCAGACCGGTCATTACCGCTGGCGCGATGCCGGACGCTTCGATGGTGACGATCTTGGTGATCCCTGAGTCTGCGAACAACGTGGCGAACTCGTCACCGATCTGCTGCATCAGGACCGGATCGATCTGATGGTTGAGAAACGCGTCGACCTTCAATACCTGGTCGGAAAGTACGATGCCTTCCTCGCGAATTTTCTTGTGCAGTGCTTCCACGTGGGTGGTCCTCAGGGCGCAAATGCGCGAAATAAAAATTTGAACGGTGGTTTTGGGTCTGTCAAAGCTTAGCGTTTGAGCATGGCCCGTATATCCGCCAGCGCAGTGTTGCCGCGTACGGCTTTCACTTCGGTCGGCGTGTCGTCGTTGCCTTCCCAGGCGAGGTCATCCGGCGGTAACTCATCGAGAAAGCGGCTCGGCAGACAGTCGATGATTTCCCCGTACTGCTTGCGTTTGGCGGCGAACGTGAACGCCAGCGTCTGACGGGCGCGGGTGATGCCCACGTAGGCGAGACGACGTTCTTCTTCAATGGTGTCCGCCTCGATGCTGGAGCGGTGCGGCAGGATTTCTTCTTCCATGCCCATGATGAACACGTAGGGAAATTCCAGGCCCTTGGACGCGTGCAAGGTCATCATTTGCACACCTTCGGCGCCATCTTCCTCTTCCTGCTGACGTTCGAGCATGTCGCGCAGGACCAGTTTGCCGATCGCCTCTTCGATGGTCATGCCACCTTCTTCGTCTTTCTCCAGCGTGTTTTTCAGCGCTTCGATCAGGAACCACACGTTACCCATGCGGTAATCGGCGGCCTTGTCGCTGGAGCTGTTCTGACGAATCCAGTTTTCGTAGTCGATGTCCATGACCATGCTGCGCAGCGCCGCAATCGGATCCTGGGTCGCGCATTGCTGACGCACACCGTCCATCCAGTGTTTGAAGCGCTTGAGACGGTCAGTGAAACGGCCGTCAAGGTGTTCGCCCAGGCCGATTTCGTCCGTGGCGGCGTACATCGACACCTTGCGCTCGGTGGCGTAGTTACCGAGTTTCTCCAGTGTCGTCGAGCCGATTTCCCGACGCGGCACGTTGATCACCCGAAGGAACGCGTTGTCGTCATCCGGATTGACCAGCAGGCGGAAGTAAGCCATCAGATCCTTCACTTCCTGACGCCCGAAGAAGCTGTTGCCGCCCGACAGACGATAGGGAATCTGGTGGTGCTGCAGCTTCAGCTCGATGAGCTTGGCCTGATAGTTACCGCGATACAGGATGGCGAAATCGCTGTATGGACGATCGGTGCGCAGGTGCAGACTGAGAATCTCGACCGCCACGCGCTCGGCTTCGGCGTCTTCGTTCTTGCAGCGGATCACGCGGATTTCATCGCCGTGGCCCATTTCGCTCCACAGCTGCTTCTCGAACGCGTGAGGGTTGTTGGAGATCAGCACGTTGGCGCAGCGCAGAATGCGGCTGGTCGAACGGTAGTTCTGCTCCAGCATCACCACTTTGAGCGACGGATAGTCGTCCTTGAGCAGCATGAGGTTTTCTGGCCGCGCACCACGCCATGCGTAGATCGATTGGTCGTCGTCGCCCACCACGGTGAACTGGCAACGCGTGCCGATGAGCATTTTCACCAGCAGGTACTGGCTGGCGTTGGTGTCCTGGTATTCGTCCACCAGCAGGTAGCGGACCTTGTGCTGCCATTTTTCGAGGATGTCGGCGTGTTCCTGGAACAGCTTCACTGGCAGCAGGATCAGGTCGTTGAAGTCCACCGCGTTGTACGCCTTGAGCGTGCGCTGGTAGTGGGTGTAGACGATGGCGGCGGTCTGCTCCTTGGGGTTGCGCGAGTTGGCCAGGGCTTCTGCGGGCAGGATCAGGTCGTTTTTCCAGGAATCGATCATGTTCTTGATCTCGTCGACGCCGTCGTCGCCCGAGTATTCCTTCTGCATGATGTCGGTCATCAGCGCCTTGACGTCAGTTTCGTCGAAAATCGAGAAACCGGGCTTGTAGCCCAGGCGTGCGTGCTCCTTGCGGATGATGTTCAGACCCAGGTTGTGGAACGTCGACACTGTCAGGCCGCGCCCTTCGCCTGCGCGCAGCAGGGTGCCGACCCGCTCTTTCATTTCTCGCGCCGCCTTGTTGGTGAAGGTCATGGCCACGATGTATTGCGCGCGAATGCCGCAGTTCTGGATCAGGTGAGCAATCTTGCGCGTGATCACGCTGGTCTTGCCGGAGCCTGCACCGGCGAGCACCAAAAGAGGGCCGCCGACGTAGTTCACGGCTTCTTGTTGCCGGGGATTGAGTCGGGACATGAGGAAAAATGGGATCGCTTGTAAAAAGGGCGGGCATTTTAACAGGGTCGGCGGATTGTGCAGCGACCGTCCGACACTGTGATGCGTCACGCTATCTATATTTCGCCGTTTTGTTACATTTGCGCATCGCGCGATTCATACTCGCGTTTGACGACCCTCGTTTGAGGGCTCGCCAATGTCTTTCGTTTGTGTGGGGAGCTAGCTTGTCTACGCCTGTCGAACCCTTGCGTTTGCTGCTTCTGGCGGAATCGCCCGAATGGCCGGCATTGCTGCGCGAGTGCATGGCGCCGCTCGGAGACGCCGCGATCCTTGACTGCGCGTCGAGCTGGGAAGCTATCGCCCATCCAGACGAGCCCCCTCAATCGCGCATTCTGCTCACCACTGTGGCATTGCAGCCGGCCGCTGGCCAATGCAACTGGCCGACAGTGTTGTTGCTCGATGATGAACCCGAACATGATCCCATCGGCGTCAGCGACTGGCTCGTGCGTGACACGCTCACCACTCAAAGCCTGCGGCGCTGCTTGCGCCATGTGCGCGAGCGCGGTGTACTGGAAAACACACTCAATCGCCTCGCCGAGCAGGATCCGCTGACCGGCATCGCCAACCGGCAGGGCTTTCAGACGCTGCTCGCCGCGCGCCTGGCCGAGTTTAATGGCCGTGGCCTGGCGTTAGGGCATCTGGATCTGGATAACTTCCGCCGTGCAAACGATGCGCTGGGTCATCAGGCGGGCGATCGGCTGATTCTGCAGGTGGTTGCGCGTTTGAAAAGCCAGCTGGAAGCGTGCGATCAATTGGCCCGCCTGGGCAGTGATGAGTTCGCCCTTTTGATCGACACGCGACGCGCGTCAGGCCGGGCCGAATGTGTCGCCGAGCGCATCACTGAGGCATTGTCTGAGCCTTACTGGGTCGACGGAGAAAGCCTATTGATCGGCTGCAGCCTGGGCATCGCTCACGCCCGCGCCGATGGCGGCGCCGACCCGTTGATGTGGCACGCGCACATTGCGATGCAACAGGCCAAAGGGATTCAGGGCTGCACGTTTCATGTCTTCAATGAACGCATCAACCGCAACGCCCGCAGCCTCGCCGACCTGGAAAGCGAGTTGCGCAGAGCGCTGCGTCGCGACGAGCTGGAGCTGCATTATCAGCCGCGGCTGTGCCTGAAAACCGGGCATATTCTGGGGCTGGAGGCGCTGGTGCGCTGGCGTCACGCAGAGCGAGGCCTGCTGCCGCCCAGCGAGTTCGTGCCGCTGGCCGAGCAGAGCGGGCTGATCGTCCCGTTGGGATACTGGGTTATTTCGCGCGCGCTGCGCGACATGCAGACCCTGCGCGAGAAAGGCTTGCCGCCGCTGCACATGGCGATCAATCTGTCGTTCCGCCAATTCCAGGACAACCAACTGCTGGCTACATTGAGCCGGCTGATAGCCGAGCGCGGCATCGACGCGCAATGGCTGGAGTTCGAGCTCACTGAAACGGCCGTCATGCGTCGCAGTGATTTGGTCAAACAGACCATGGACGCGTTGGGCAGACTGGGCGTGCGTTTCTCCCTCGATGATTTCGGCACCGGTTTCTCGTCGTTCGTCCACTTGAACAGCCTGCCGATCACGCTGTTGAAGATCGACAAAAGCTTTGTCGGGGAAATGGAGCAGCGCGAGGAAAACCGCAAGCTGGTGCACGCCATGATCAATCTGGCGCATAACCTCAGTCTGGAAGTTGTGGCCGAGGGCGTCGAAACACCGGAACAGCTGGCGCTGTTGCGCAGCTTCAACTGCGATCAGGCTCAGGGCTATCTGATCAGCCACCCGCTGGCGCTGCCGGAACTGCTCAACTACCTGATGTTCGATCAGGGCAAGGCGAGATTGAGCCAAGGCTTGTAAGTCGCGCAGTTTGTGGGTCAGCCCATCACCACGACGCCCGTGGCCTCCTTGCGGAGTAATTGCGCGCTCTTGCGCTCGAACGCGTAGGTCAGCGCCACTGCCGAGCACAGCAGGCCCACCGCCAGACCCCACCAGACGCCAACCGCGCCTTGCTGAGCGGGAAACCCGAGGCCCCACGCCAGCGGCGCGCCGACCATCCAGTAGCTCGCCAGCCCGATCAGGAAGGTAGTCTTCGCATCCTTGAAGCCCCGAATTGCGCCCATCGCGATGGTTTGTGTGCCGTCCAGAATCTCGAACCAGGCGGCAATCGCCAGCAGCTTGACCGCCAATTCCACCACGCCTTGATAGGTCGGGTCGTTGATGTCCACGAACAGGCCGATGACCGCATTGGGCGCTACCCAGAAGAGCAGGCCGAACAGCAGCATCAGCAATCCGCCGAAGCCGATCCCCATGCGTCCCGCCGTGCGCGCGAGCAGCAGATTGCCCGCGCCATAATGCAGTCCGATGCGCATGGTGACCGCGTAAGAGATACCCACGGGCACCATGAATGCCATCGACACCGATTGCAGCGCGATCTGGTGGGCGGCCATCTGCGTGCTGCCCATGGCGCCCATACAAAACGCGGCGAAGGTGAAAAGCCCGACTTCTACCGCGTAGGTGCCGCCAATCGGCAGACCCAGCCGCCAAAGCTCTTTGAGGCAAGTGCGCGACAGATTCATCAGCCCTTTGTGGATCGGGTACGCGGCGTAAGCGTGGTGGTAGCGGATATGCAGGGCGAGCGCCAACGCCATACTGTTGGTGACAATGGCCGTGACCAGGCCAATGCCCGTCAGACCCCAGTGCGGGAGACCGAACAGGCCATGAATGAAGGCGTAGTTCAGGCCGAAGTTGACGGCGACGCCCACCAGACTGATGACCATGACTGGCGTGGCGCGTCCCAGAGCGCTGGTGAAACCCCGCAGCGCCATGAAGCTCAGCAGGCCCGGGAGCGCCAGCGGCAACGTGATCAGGAACTGGCTGGCCATGTGGACGTTCGCTTCGTCCTGACCGAAGTTGAGCAGGATCGGCTCCAGATTCCAGAGAATAAGTGCCGCGATCAGCGCCATCCCCCACGCCAGCCACAGCCCGGCTTGCGTCAGGCGGGTTGCCCCGGCGGCATCGTTGGCGCCGTGACGAATGGCCACGAGCGTGCCGACGGCTGCCATCACGCCTACGCAAAAGAACGAGACAAAGTTGTAGCTGGCTGCGCCCAGGCCGCCGCCGGCGAGCGAGTCCGGGCCAAGCTTGCCCATCATCACCGTGTCAGTGAAGACCATCAGCATGTGCGCCATCTGCGATGCAATCAGCGGCCCGGCCAGACGCAGGATGATCCACAGTTCTTTGAAAGCGTGCTGATGCATGTTTATGGCGCTCAGGGAGAAGGCGTTTTAGAGCAGCCCATTCTGGTGATTCGGGCGCCAATGCACAAAGGGATAAATACGATCATTGGCATGAGTAAAACTCATCCTGGAATTTTGCGATAAAGTCTTCGCCTGCCGAATTAGAAGGAGAGCCACATGTCCCGCAGTCTTCCTCCGCTCTATGCGCTGCGGGCCTTTGAAGCGGCCGCGCGACATGCATCCTTCACTCGCGCCGCTGAAGAGCTGTCGATCACGCAGAGCGCGGTCAGTCGGCATATCCGCACGCTGGAAGAACACTTTGCCTGCCGTTTGTTTCGTCGCAACGGGCGCAACCTTCAGTTGACGGAGGCCGCCCGGGAGTTGCTGCCGGGGATACGCGAAGGTTTCTCTGCGCTGGAGAGGGCCTGCAGCGCCTTGATGGCCGAGGAAGGCATTCTGCGCATGAAGGCGCCGTCGACGCTGACCATGCGTTGGCTGTTGGCGCGCCTGAGCCGGTTTCGTCACCTTCAGGTCGGCAATGAAGTGCAGCTGACCAGCGCCTGGATGGACATCGACAATGTCGATTTTACGCAGGAGCCGTTTGACTGTGCCGTGCTGCTCAGTCGAGGGCACTTTCCGCCGGACTGGGAGGCGACCTATCTGTTCCCGGAATTGCTGATCCCTGTGGGGGCGCCCAATTTACTGGATGACAGCCCATGGGATGTCCAGCGTCTGGCGAGCGCCGAGCTGCTGCATCCCACGCCAGACCGTCGCGACTGGCGCAGCTGGCTTGAGCGCATGGGGTTGTCCGATCAGATCTCGCTCAAGGGCGGTCAGGTTTTCGACACGCTGGAGCTGGGCATGATCGCTGCGGCGCGAGGCTACGGCGTGTCCATGGGCGATCTGTTGATGGTCGCAGAGGACGTGCTACAGGGTCGCCTCAGCCTGCCTTGGCGAACGGCGGTTGTCAGCGGCGAGAATTACTACCTCGTCTGGCCAAAAACCCGGCCCGGCGGCGAGCGTCTGCGTCGGTTGAGCGACTTTTTGCAGGGCGAAGTGCAGGCGATGGAGCTGCCGCAGGTCACGATTCTGCAGTGATGGCCAATGGATGGCTAAAGCGCTGCAAAATACGGTTACACCTTTTATCCTAAGACCACGCGTAGGACTCAAGTATTTCTTTCGTCAGCCGAATGTGTAATTGCAGACCCGATTGTTCTGATCGGTTCATCGATTCCATCTATCAGAAAAGATCCGAATGGTGTTCCTGAGATCAGGATGATCCGGTCCTTCGGAAAGGAGCTTCCATGCCACAGCCTCGCGCCCGAATTGCCTCGCAACTGGGTATCGCCCTGGCCGTAATCCTCGCCGTCGTCATCAGCGGCAGCACATTGTTTGCCTTGCGCTCACTGGATTCGGCGAACCTCACCATTCGTGAAGAGCACATGGGCAGCGAAGCCCGGTTGCTGGCGGATCAACTGAACACGTTCCACAGCACGCTGCGCGACAGTACTCAGCGCCTGAGCGGGCTGTTCGAAAAGCGCTTTGGCAGCGGACTGACCGTTCAGAACGATCAACAGATAGCCGTCGCGGGCCTGCAGACGCCTGCGTTGCTCCTTAATGGCAATGCGCTGAACAACGATTTCGCCGAGGTTGACGATTTCCGCAAGATGACCGCGGGCGTCGCGACGGTCTTCGTGCGCAGTGGCGATGACTTTGTCCGGATCAGCACCTCCCTTAGCAAACAGGACGGCTCCCGTGCCATCGGCACCGTGCTCGATCACAAACATCCGGCCTACGACCGCTTGCTGGCGGGGCAGGGCTATGTGGGGCGTGCTTCGCTGTTCGATCGTTTGTACATGACTCAATACAGCCCGGTGCGTGACGCGAGCGGCAAGGTCATCGCGGTGCTGTTCGTAGGCTTCGATTACACCGATGCCCAGAAAGCCCAGTTCGACAATCTTAAGAGCTTCCGCATCGGTTCGACTGGCTCGTTGGCGTTGCTGGACGAGCAGAACAAATGGCTCGTGCCGCCTGCAGGCGTGAAGGATCTGGATCGGGCAAGCAATACCTTGGCTGACCTCGTCAAAACGCCCGGTAAAGGCCAATTCTGGGAAGACGGCGGCGAGCAGTTCTACACCGTCGCCGAGCCCTTCGCCGGTGGGCCATGGTCGATCCTGGCGATCATGCCGAAGGCTGAAATCAGCGCGGTCACGTGGAGTGTCGGGACTCAACTGGGGATTGGCAGCCTGCTGGCGATGTTGATCGCCGTCAGCGCTGCGATCTGGTTGCTGCGCAGCAAGCTGCGCCCGCTGTCGGAACTGGTGAATCAGGCCGAAGCGCTGGGCGCGGGTAATCTCAGCGTGCGCCTGAACGTCTCCAGCCATGACGAGATCGGGCAATTGGCGAACAGCTTCAACAAAATGGGGCAGGCGCTGGAGACCATGGTTTCGCACATTCGCACCGCTGCGCAGGAAGTCAGTGGTCGTGCGCATGCGTTGTCCGGACTGTCCGGCGGTGCGTATGAAGGCATGGAGCAGCAGTCGGGCGAGATCACCAGCATGGCGGGTGCCGTCGAGGAATTCAGTGCCACGGCGCTGACCATCGCCGACAACATGGGCAGCACCGAGCGCATGGCCCAGGGCAACGCGCAGCAAACCCGTATCGGTCGTGCATCCATGGAAGAGGCGTCCGCTTCGCTGGAACAGATTGCAGGGTCGCTGGGCAGCACGGCTGCCGTCATCGACACGCTGGGTCAGCGCTCGCAGGAAATCGGCGGCATCGTCAGCGTGATTACCTCCATTGCCGAGCAGACGAACCTGCTGGCGCTCAACGCAGCCATTGAGGCAGCGCGCGCGGGCGAGCAAGGGCGCGGTTTTGCCGTGGTTGCCGACGAAGTGCGCAGCCTCGCTTCGCGCACACGACAGGCGACTGACGAAATCTCCGGGATGATTTCCAGCATTCAGCAAGAGACCAGCAACGCCATCAATACCATGGAGCAGGGCAATGCGCTGATGCAGGAAGGCCTGACGCGTAACGCCAAGGTGGCTGCAGCGCTGGCACAGATCGATGAGCAGAGCCGCTCGGCAGGCGAGCAGTTTGCGTCGATCACCACGGCGACCCAGGAACAAAGCAACACTGCGACCTTGCTCAGCGCAAATCTGCAAAGCATCGCACTGGCGAACAGCGAGCAGCGCGAGGTGGTGTCGAACCTCGCCGTCACGGCTCAGGAACTCAATGCGCTGGCGGCAGACTTGCGTAAGGAAGTGGATCGGTTCAGGTGATGCAGCCCACCGATTGATGCATCAATGCTCATACAGTGGCGCTGCTCAACCTGATGCAGGTGGCCACTGTCGAGCGGTATGAAGAATGCGCAGAACACTGATGCAGTTCGCGCATTCTGCGTACACCACCAGATAATTAGGCAATACAACCATTTCCCTCGTCCCTTGCTCTCGCCCTACTTTGTACAGTCGGGGATGAGCAGGCAAATGGCTTATTCGCATGTCTATTTCATCTCTGAAGCGCCAGGCCGCCGCAGGGTTGTCATCAGAAATATGGTCCAGAATCGCCAGCAGATCAGCCTTGGCCTGCTTGCTCCATTCAACTGTCAGCACCACGCTTCCTTTTGAGTAGTGTCGTTGCTTCCTCCATCACGCTTTCATGGGAAAGCCTGGGGCTGGAGTCTTCGATCGCTTCGCGCACCTTTGCCTTGAACCATCGGTCGTAGGCATCCGCGTCGCTTGTAAATCCGGGGGGGAGCGCGCCCTCTCTGGCAACGCGGGTAAGCAGGATGCGCACTGCGTCAGACACGGTGAGCCCAAATTTAGCCAGCGTGTCTGCTGCCTGTGCCTTGATCTCTTCGTCAATTCGGACGTGCAGCATCGAAGTCTGGGTGGCCATTATTTTTCCTCCAAAAGTCTCACTATGTATCTCATTTGAGATACAGGCAATGAGCGCTTTCACCCAGTGGTTGGCCTGTACTGCAAAGCCTCGGCGATGTGACTTCGGGAAATGGCATCCACGTGCTCCAGATCGGCGAGCGTGCGCGCGACCTTCAGCAGCCGGTGGGCCGCACGCAGGGAGAGGTTCAAGCGTTCGCAGGCATTTTCAAGCCAGGTCTCGTCCTCAGGCAGCAGCGCGCAATGCTGGCGCAGGGCCGGAAGATCGAGGAACGCATTGGCGCAGCCTTGACGCTTGTGTTGTCGTTCGCGCGCGCCGGACACTGTCTGCGCGGCGCTGGCGCTGGTTTCTCCACCTTGCGTAGTGGCTGCAAGCGACGTGGTTTCCCGTGCGACGGTCAGGTGCAGATCGATCCGGTCAAGCAGCGGGCCAGACAACTTGTTGCGATAACGCTGGATCTGGTCGGTCGAGCAGCGGCAGCGGCCGGTCGGCTCGCCGTGATAGCCGCATGGGCAGGGATTCATATGTTAGTTTTGTGAGGATTGCTATGAAGTGGGGGAACTAGGTTGGATCTCAACCAAACCTGGGTGTGTCTCAGAGGCTCACTCCTTGCCATGCCATAAACAAAGTCCTATTCCCAAGTCGATCTGCTACACGTATTGAAATTCGGCCCTTTACCTGTGAGAGTCACCGATACATGTGCTGACGATAGGGGGTAGCTAGGTGGATGGCAGATGACTAATCGAGTTACCACCTGCTTCATGCGACCTCTAGAAGGCTTCAGGGGATCCACATGAGCATCACTTACATCACCTCATAAAGCACGTAGCCGCCTGTGGCTGTGGGTCTGGCATAGGAAAAGGTGAGCAACGTCACTGAGTTGAATTGCAAAATGCCACGTTGTTGCAGAGCATGATGGAAACACTGGCGCAGGTTAGCCAAACGCCCCGCACCGTTTGTCATCTTTCTTTGAAGGTACATAGGATGTATTGCCCTCGCTGTAGCGTATCCCACGACGATCTCGATCTCTTCTGCCGCCAGTGCGGAAAACCTCTGACAGCCTCGACCGAGCACAACGTTTCTCGCTCTGGGGATCACAGTTTCAACGGCGGCCAACACAACGTTTTCACCGGGAATACGATCAGCTTTGAAGCCAGCAGGGGGGAACCTGAAGCTTACATAGACCGGATCAAAACCAGCCCTCTCACAATCGCTGGTCAGCCGGTAAAAGCCACTTGGCTCATCCTCTCTGGCGCCCTAGGGATGATAGGAAGCATCGCGAGCATTTGGAGCGTCTGGCAGTCAACAACCCAGTACTTCTGGTTACTGCTAATGGGACTTAGCATGGTAGCGTTGGTTTTGGGCATGGCTTTGAGCCGTCAGCGCTTCGCACGATTGAGTCAATTTCTCACCTTCGAATCCGACAAAGCCGGAAATGTGTTTCTAACCAAAATAGAAGGCAAATGCCCTAAATGCGATGGAGATTTGAAGCTGCGTGACATCGGCAAAAGAGAAAATAAAGTCACTATTGTACGATGCACGCGAAATCCTGGTCATTACTGGGGTTTCGATCCAACCGTGCTTGGTGAACCAGAGGCAACGGCCCGTCGGTAGACGTCTCAAGTCCAGTGCCAATCCGAATTACTTATAGTCGCGTGATTTTGAAGAAGGATTGAGACCTTTATTTACTGAACTGAGCACATCACTCACTCAAATACCGTCTCATTAATTTGGATTGATAATTGAACGGACAATTCAAGCAAGAGCTTTATGTCGACATTAGGGAGGATACTACTCATGAACAAAGAACAATTCAGGACTACGTTTTCTGGCGACTCGATTCCAACCTACAGCTGCCCCGGCTGTACTAAGGGCACGCTAGCAAAAATTTCCTTCGCTTCCGAATCAACCGCCGCCGCTCAGAGAAACATTGAACAAGGATGCAGTGAGGGATGGTGGGAGCCCGAGCATGACGAGTTGATCTTCAGAATGGAATTGAAATGTCATGCCTGTGATAATTTGGTGCTTGCTCATGGAGATGGATATGTGGAAGAGGAACACGAGGTTGACGTCAACGGAAATTGGGAGCGTCACTGGGTTAGCTACCATCGGCCTAGGTCATTCTTCCCACCTTTAAAGTTTATCGAATGCCCATCTGCAACTCCAAGAGAGGTTGAGGGACATCTGGGTGTAGCAGCAAGCTTATACCATTCGAGTCCAGCAGCGTCGTGTAATAGCTTGCGCATGGCTGTCGAGGAGATATTAAACTCTCTAGGTGTAGATGAGTCCACCAAGACAAAGTATATTCCCTTGGCTGAGAGGATCAAAAAATTACCTGCAGATTCGAACGAATACGCATTGCTAGATGCTATCAGATGGCTGGGCAACGACGGCAGTCACAGTAACTCGCAAATCAATCACGCGGATGTTGAGGGCGCGTTTTCGATAATGGATCTCCTAGTAGAAGATTTGTACAGTGACCGTAAAAGAAAAATACAAGAGCTTGCTCAAAAAATACGGGAAAGCAAGGGTCCTGTTAGATAATGCAAGATTAGCTATCAAAATCCATCTTGATCACTAAGCTTCTAACCGGTATTTATTTGGCGCACGAGCAGCTAGTTCCCTTTACCAAGGCGTTGAGACTAAGGCAAATGTAAACTGCTGAAACAAGGACTCTTTAACCGGCTTTTAGCGCATGAAGGTGCTGAGCCGCAGACTGTAGTAGAGCCTGCGGAGGCTTAGTCATCAGCCTAGAGCGCAATCATTGGGTGTCCGCTTTGGGTCGAAAGCCGACGCCTAATTCTGAATACTGTTCAGGCGTCCCGATTTTCCACCTCATATCCTTCGTCAGGAAAAAGCCAGAGGCAGGACGCCTTTCTCAATCACTAATCCGTGGTCATGGGCCTTCTTCTGAAATGCACGACTCCCCAGAGCAGCCCAACTACTGCGGACACGGTTGAAGCGCCGAGCACACTCAGTTTTGCTGCTGCCAGCAACTGCTCTTCATCGAAAGCCAGCCCGGCGATAAAAATCGACATTGTGAAACCGATGCCCGCAAGTAGGCCTACGAGCATTACCCCCGCCCAGTCCAGTTGCTCGGGCAATCTGCAAAGGCCAGTACGAACCAATACGAATGTGGCCAGAACGATACCTATGGGCTTGCCGAACACCAATGCCGTCACCACGCCATACACGACGGAAGCCGTAGCGGCGTCACCGAAGTGAGCGCCCCCGAAGCTAACCCCCGCGTTCGCCAGTGCAAACAGCGGCATGACGACGAACGCTACCCATGGGTGAAGGCGTTCCTGGACTCTCTGCACAGGAGGAAGTACCTCTCGCTCAGCGAATCTGATCTTCTTAAGTGGCGCCGATACTTTTTTCTGTCCCTCATGAACTCGATGCGTAAGATCGCGAAACGCATACGTCATGATCTCTAGTGGCCGTTCCGAAGAAGGCGCCGATCTAACGGGTGTGATAAGCCCAAGGACGACACCCGCCAGCGTTGGATGCACGCCAAGCTTATGCAGTCCGCTCCACATGATCGCGCCTGGGAAGACATAGAGCCATGCTGAACCTATTCCCATCCGTTGCATTGCCAGGACAAGCGCTAAACCACCGACCGCGATGCCCAGACCGACAAAGTCCAGGCTAGTCGTATAGAACAGCGCAATGATCAATATCGCCGCAATATCGTCGATGATGGCGAGCGCCAACAAGAAAACCCGTAGGTTGCCGGGTATCGATTTGCCAAGCAGAGCAAGTACACCAACGGCGAAAGCGATATCAGTGGCTGTGGGCACCGCCCAACCGTGCACAGAGTCGGCCCCAAAGTTGTAGACAAGGTAGATTCCAGCCGGAACCAGCACGCCACCCAAGGCAGCCCCTAGAGGCAAGATTGCCATCTTGGCGTTGGATAAGGCGCCGTCTTGAATTTCTTGCCGGATCTCCATTCCTACCACGAGAAAGAAGATAGTCATCAGCCCGTCATTGACGAGAAAGTGCAGTGACTCTCCGATGCGGAATGAGCCAAAACTCAAAACAACGCGGGTATGCCAGAACGCTTCGTAGGACAGGCTTGCCGAGTTGTTGGCCCACAGCAACGCGGCGATAGCGGCGAGTACCAGGACAATGCCGCTTACCGCTTCGATGTGGCTAAATCGCTCGACGGCCGCGAGCGCTTTGGCAGTCAAAATTTGCGGACGAGGGATTACGTTTGATGCGGGCGTATTTGGCGCAGGCATGCAGACTCCTCACTGGCGGCCCGACCTGTGCTGGAATTTAACCTGCGAATTGGCGAAATGCCGTACGCACCCGGCCTAATTGTACTCAAGACGGAATGCCTACTGCAAAGCATGGGACACGCTCATTTCAGCCTCGGCTTAAAAGCGGCAGCATCCATATATGCTTTGTCACACCGCCTGACGTCGGCCGGATGCAAATACTTCCGTATGCATCTGCTCATTCCACGACATGAGGGGCTGCTCCATTAGATTTTCGCAACATTCAGGCTGGTCGAATAATAGTAACAACACTCGCTATGGTATGGACGCTGCATTCCTTCGCCACATGAACCAACGGTCATACTCCTTTCAACAGCACTAGCACGGTTTTTTCCTACTGAGAACGAGGCGAAGTCCATGTCTGAACTAGTTTTTAGCTAAGTCCACAATCTGTCAGCGGATGCCACGCATGGTCAAACGAATTGGTGGGGGCTTACAGAGAGCATCTGAAGGTCAGCCATTGGGAACTGTGTACGCAGCGGAGATGCGATTGAGATCATTCCAAGGGTAGGCAGCATAGCGCTCATAGCTGCAACCTCGAGAATGCTCGAACGGTAGAGACGCCTCTGATTCTTCCTGTTCAGAATGACATGTGCGGCAAAACACGAGACCGCCGTCCAGCCGCCAGAGGGAATTCCATCTCAGTAAACGATCGCTGCTGCTCATTTGCGTAACCTGAATTTTGAGACATTGAGTTGCCCCATGGTTTGGGCGAACGATCTGACCGAACGTTCATAAATAAAACACCCGTCGGTCGAGTATTCTTGGCTAATGCAGCTGACGCAGCGCCTTGCCGGTATTCAGGGAGCACCCGAGTATAAGGTGGTATTGCTTAGGCCAACGACACAGAGTGGAATGCCCCCTTATTTCATCGTTGGCTGCTTCGGTGGTGGTGTGAGCACCCTCTACCCCCTTCAACGCACTGGGACCAAGCTACCTCCCCAAATGAGAATGCCTCACGGCGTGGTTTAGGTTTCGACACCGTGGATGTCCTCATGCCATAGGCGCCTGATCACATCTCAAAAATGCTGTCGGGGTTGTCTAGAAGCGCTGCGCTGAGCAACCTGCGACGTGATCTTCGTAGAGCCATTTGGATCAAGCTGCGTATTTAGTTAGTCTCGCGTCCGGAATGTGTCGAAACCCAAAAGGAACTGCTCCGGGTGATCAAGCCATTAACGCTGTTACGTCGACGTTTTGCCTCCATGCGGTGGCGTACCCGAATCACCCTCTGGGCCGCTGCCACCCTTGCCGGGCTACTGGTAGTAATGTTCGCGCGCATGGCGGACTTTGCCTTGACTCAATTTGCTGAACAGACTGTCGGGCGACCTTGGTTGCCATTCATTCTTACCCCTATTATAGGGATGCTGGTGGTCTGGCTAACGACGCGCTTCTTCGCCGGAGCTCAGGGCAGTGGAATTCCGCAAGTGATTGCGGCGACTCGCATGGTTCATCAGGGAAAGCCAGTCGAAAAACTGGTTTCATTGCGTATCGCTTTTGCCAAGATCAGCCTTGGCACGCTTGCGCTGACCGGGGGCTTTTCAGCTGGGCGTGAGGGGCCTTCGGTGCAGGTAGCTGCATCGATCATGCATTACTTCCACCGCTTTCTTCCTAATGCGCGCATCGTGCGCGTCGAGGATCTGATCCTGGCCGGTGGCGCAGCGGGTATTGCCGCTGCATTCAACACGCCCCTTGCAGGAATAGCATTTGCGGTGGAAGAACTTGGTCGCAAACTCGAAACCCGCACCAGCGGTGTCCTCCTCAGCACCATCATTCTCTCAGGGATGGTAGCCATTGCCTTGCAAGGTAATTACAACTACTTCGGCCATTTTGACGTTCAGAAAATCAGTGTCGATATTTTTATCCCGGTATTGGGGATTGGAGTCGGTTGCGGCTTGTTGGGAGGCATGTTCAGCCGAATGCTACTGTGGCCTCAGCGACACGCACGCTTCATCTTGTGGGGATGGCGTCGACTGCATCCCGTGTGGTTCGCAGGAGTCTGCGGAGTAATCGTGGCAATTTTGGGCTGGCTCAGCGGCGGGATGTCATTCGGCAGCGGGTATGGCATCACTTCTCAAATAATCGCCTCCGATGTGGGTCTGCCGTGGCACGCGCCAATCACCCGGTTTTTAGCGACCGTTGTCACTTATTTCTCTGGCATCCCGGGCGGAATTTTTGCTCCTTCATTGGCCGTAGGCGCTGCGATAGGCAGTAACATCGCCGATTATTTACATCTGGCCGCGCAGCCCATTATCGCCCTTTGCATGGTTGGATTCTTGGCCGCCGTCACGCAGTCACCGATTACCTCGGCAATTATCGTGATGGAGATGATCGACGGCCATGGTCTGGTGATCAGCCTCATGGCCGTTGCCTTGATCGCTAAAGCTGTAAGCTCAAGAATGGGACCAGAGCTGTATCAGCAACTCGCGCGCGGTTTCCAAGAATCGGCGCGGATATCGCAGCCTTGAGAAGTGCGCAGATTAACCTCTCAACTCTGATCGCCGCCCTAGCGCCTAGCGCAAGGTCGGTCCTACGGAGATCGGATCAGACACTATAACCATGCCTACGCGAAGAACTTCGGCTAGAGAGGTCCGGCAAGCGTTATGCAATGTTCGACACAGGAAATCAGGCAAAAAGCCCGACATTCGAGCGAGGACATCTGTTTAACTAATTGATTTTAAAGGATTATTTCAGCCTCCAGCACTGGCACGATAGCTGCGACACAGCAAGCACTCAAATGACTGCTGTGGAGTAACACCTGTGAAGAATCACTTTGACCGCTTGATCATGGCTTTTGCAGGCTTTCAGACCAGTACCAGAAATCGGCCGGATGGCGGGGTCTTGTTCGAAATCAAGGATGGCCGCGGACGCAAAATTACTCGCGCGATTTCATACCTGCAGCTTCATAACGCGCTTCAGATGGAATGGCTTATCAGCTCGATACGCCGTGATTTGGCAGTACTGCCAGAAGAGCTTCCCGCTATTGCTGCACTGCAAAGCCAGCAACGATTTGATATGCCCACTTACGTTTCTCGATGAACATACGGCAGTGTCTCCCTCGTGACCTGCGCTCAATGCCAGTGAATTGTCAGGGATGGTGATTACCGGCGACAGATAAAAATGCTTCACCAAGCTTAGCGCCCCCCGGGGCGCGGCTGTGCGGCAAATTCATTCGCTCCCCAAATTGCATCATCGGTCAAGCACTGTTCAAATATACACATCTACTGAAGAAATGCCTCGTGCCTTACTGGAGCAGCAATGGCGAAACACCCTACGCGTGTCGACGATAGCTCCACCGGCGATATAAGTGGTTCGGACCACAACATTTTTTTTGCAGCGGTAGAAACCACTCGCATGCCGATGATCGTGACCGACCCTAAGCGGCCCGATAACCCGATCATCTTTGCCAATAATGCGTTCATTGACATGACTGGGTACCGCCTAGAGGACATTCTCGGGCATAACTGCCGATTTCTGCAGGGGCCAGAAACCGATCCATCGGCGGTTCGAGAAGTTCGCGAAGCGATTGCAGCTGAAAAGGAAGTGGCGGTCGAGCTGGTCAACTATAAAAAGGACGGCTCTACCTTCTGGAATGCATTGTTCATTTCGCCGGTATACAACGACTCGGGCGAGCTTATTTATTTCTTTGCCTCCCAGCTGGACGTGAGTCGCCGCCGTGATGCTGAGGACGGACTCCGCCAAGCGCAGAAGATGGAGGCCTTGGGGCAGTTGACGGGAGGGATCGCGCACGACTTCAACAATCTGCTTCAGGTAATGATCGGTTACCTGGATATGATCCAGCGCACCGCCGACAAGCCACAGTACGATCAGCAGAGAATCCTTCGCAGCGCTGCCAACGCCCGCGATGCAGCAGAGCGGGCCAAAACGCTAACTCAGCAATTGCTCGCATTTTCTCGCAAGCAGAAGCTTCAGGGCCGCGTTGTCAACCTCAATGCCATTGTGAACTCATCCCAGGAGATGGCCGAGCGCACGTTGATCGATACGGACATCCGTCTGGCACTGGCTGAGGACCTCTGGAACTGCAGGGTGGACACCACTCAAACCGAAGTCGCACTGTTGAACATTTTTATCAATGCCCGTGATGCGATGGAGTCAAAGGAAAGCCGCCGTCTGACCATTGAGACCAAGAATGTAAGAATCCAGGATCTTGGATCAACCTCGTATGACGGCCTGATGCCCGGCCGTTATGTCAGCGTGGCAATCACCGACAGTGGTACCGGCATGCCGGCGGCGATCGTCGATCGGGTCATGGACCCGTTTTTTACCACGAAAGACGAGGGTAAAGGCTCCGGGTTGGGGCTATCGATGGTTTATGGGTTCATGAAGCAATCCGGAGGGACTGCGCGCATTTATTCAGAGGAAGGAATAGGCACCACAATCCGCATGTATTTCCCTGCCGATGACAGCCAGCTCCATATCATCCCCAGTAAAGAAAATGTCATTGAGCAATTCGGTCATGAGCGGGTTCTCGTTGTGGAAGATCGTCCTGACGTCGCCGAGCTGGCCCGGATGGTGCTGGAGGAATACGGCTACCTTTGCGAGCTGGCCTATAGCGGTAAGGAAGCATTGGCCATTCTGAAATCCGAGCGCTTCGATCTTCTGTTCACCGACCTCATCATGCCAGGCGGCATGAATGGCGTCATGCTGGCACGGGAAGCAAAGCGCATTTACCCAGAGCTCAGGATACTGCTTACCACAGGGTATTCGGAAAATTCGCTGGAGCGCACTGACGCAGGAGGCAACGAATTTGAAGTCATCTCCAAGCCCTACATCCCCACCGACTTAGCAAAGAAAGTCCGCCAAGTCCTACAAGGCCCCAATGGTGTCAGCTGAGACTTCGCAATCCGCATTCAGCGATACAAGGTGTGGGAAAGGCATCCATAAGCAGATTGTGGCTAGATCACACCAAACCGGTTGCATTGGCGGGTGTTTCAGTGTTGCGTAGACGGTGGCAGAGCAAGCGGAGTATGACTAGACAAGCACGGCGGTGTGATCCACCGTCATGCCGTTAGTAATGGCATGAAAAAGCACTACCCCCTGAAACTATCCAAAATCTCGTGAAGCGCTATCCAAGGAAACTCGGATCCCGGATGACGATATTGGCAGTGCTCGGTGTGTGGGAATGCCCGTTCGGCATCCATCAACCCTTGTCCTGCCAAGCAACCCTGGCAAATCAATGATCCACCTGAAATTTGAAAGATGGCGTTCCATTGAAGCAGCCTGTGTTCCGCATCCATGGCGTCCTGCCTCTCGTATCAGTGAGCTCCTTCAACATACCTGATTGCAGCGGCGAGTAAACGCTCAATCGAACCACCTCGTTTGAGGGCTCAACAGACTGGCGGCTAACGGCCAGAAGCAGACCGTCAGCACCCGCCGTGCTGTTGGACTTCGCACTCCAAGACGCCTGATGTGGCAGTCCGCCCCGGGTCGATTGCTGTGATTCAGTCGGGATGAAAAAGACTTGGATCAAGCTAAAGGCTCTAACGAAATCGCGACCGTTTTACCCAGGGTTTACAGACCTGCTCAGCTCAACCTTCGTTGAAAGGCCCCACCTGGAATCCCACCTGGCCGCCTATGAATTCCCTCACCCAAATATCTCGCATCTCTTCGCCTGCACCTTTGACCGCGAAATCGATGTCCGGCTTCAAGCGTGCGACAACGCCAAAAAGAGCAAGCACCGACCAGCTGTCCAACGCGATGTATCCGCGACCTTCAGTGCATGCACTCACGAGATTGGTAAACACGTCATGGCTAAGACGACTCTCATCCAGATACGCGATCAAATCGGATCGCAAATCGTTCAGTGTCAGCAGATCTCCACCCAGCGGTTGAACCCAAACGTCGGTATGAAAGCTCATTGACTGATCTCCAGGTGATAGGCGGCAACACCTTCCAAATTTCTTGCGCGAGATCCATCCAGATGCCGGCTTACGCACGTCAACCCCAAAAGCGCTTCTGCCTCCAGATCTAATCCTGACGCTTGAGCCACTCGCCAGGCGGGATCCCCATTTCCTGAACAAACGCTCTGCTCAAGGCTGCCTGCGAGCTGTATCCCACTGAGGCAGCAACCACTTTCAACTTCACACCCTGTTTCATCAGATCCCGGGCCAGTTTGATTCGCCAGGCAGCGAGGTACGCAATCGGCGTGACACCCACCACCTTCAGAAACTGCGTGGAGAATGTCGACCGTGACATGCAGGCCAGGTCGGCAAGCTGCTTTACGGTCCACTCCTGTTCTGGGTTGAGATGAATCTGCTGGATCGCTTTGCCCAACTGAGGGTCGACGATTGCTGACAGGCTGCCGCTATCGATCATGCCTTCACGTATGGCCGTGCGTATCAGTACAACCAGGATGTACTCGAACAGCACGCTCAGCCCTTTGCGATGCCCTACATCCTGCTGGTGATATTCGCTCAAAAGCGCCTCGATCACGGGCATCACCCGATCGATCTTCTGGAATGGAAATACCAAAGTGTCGGTAACGCCGAGGGGAAACGATCGACTCATGCTCACACCGAACTCGAACGTGGCGCAGATAATGTCGGCCCCCGTGTCGATGGCGGGCTCCAGTTTGTACCGACAAGTACTTGGGCATAAAAGCACCGTCGGACCGTCAAGCGCGATTCGAGGATGGTCAGGGCGCACTAGGTCAAACCCGCCCTTTTCAACGATGTGGACGAATGCGGTGCCGTCGGGCTTGTTGATATCGAGCGTGTCGTAAACCTTGCCCGCATAGAACAGGCGGCCAGTCATCTGGATGCGGTCAAAAAACTCGGATAAGGCGTCCATTAAGTCGCTCAGGCAAAAAAGTCGGACGCCGAGAGAAAACTGAAACGGCGCGAAGACGGAAAATAGCGCTACTTGTTGGCCACCACGGCACCCCGCCCTGACAGCGCCCGCAAGAGGTTATTCCAATCCGAGGAGCCTCACAATGAGCACTGATTCACGCAAAACCGGCAACCCGAATCCCAAATATCAGGATCCTGCAGACGCGATTCTACCCGGCACCGGATTCCAACTGGACCTGGCGCGGGCAGCGCTGGTGATCATTGATCCTCAAGTGGATTTCCTGAGTGAAAAAGGCGTGACCTGGCCGTTGGTGGGGAACAGCGTGACTGAAAATGGCGTGGTCGATCACCTCGGCCAACTGTTCGAGGCCGCCAAGAAAGCGGGCATCGAAGTCGCCGTTTCGCCGCATTATTACTACCCTTGCGACCACACATGGGAGCACGGCGGGCCGCTGGAAAAAATGATGCACGACGTCGGCATGTTCGACCGCAGCTCGCCACTGGATCTGAGCGGGTTCGATGGCTCCGGTGCCGACTTCATGCCGCAATTCAAACCCTACATCCTAGATGGCAAAACCATCATCTGCTCGCCTCACAAGGTCTACGGCCCGCAGACCAACGACCTCACCCTGCAACTGCGCAAAAAGGGCGTTTCGCAGGTGATCCTGGCCGGGATGGCCGCCAACCTGTGCGTGGAATCGCATTTGCGTGATCTGGTTGAGCAAGGCTTCGAAGTCGTCGTTGTACGCGACGCAACAGCGGCGCCGCAGATTCCGGAAGGCGATGGCTATCATGCTGCTCTGATTAACTTTCGCTTCGTTGCTCACGCATTGTGGACCACTGAGCAAGTGCTGGCGAAACTGGCCTGATAGTCCACTCCTTATGTGCAAATGATGTGAGGATTCGAGCGGTCGCTGACGACAGTGGGGCGAATGTAGACAGCCTTCAAAACTCTCGATCAACACGGGTCACAGAAGCCGCTCACGCTTCTCCATCAGATAATCGATAAAGAGCCGAACCCGCATGGGGACCTGCCTGCCAAACGCGTGCAGGGCATGGATCGATGTAGTTGCCATTGGCTCATCTGCCAATACACGCATGAGCGTTCCGCGCTCTATCTCATTGCGCAGTGCAAATGCGGGCAGTTGAACGATGCCAACGCCTTCCAGGGCAGCTTGGGTCAGCGTCACGGCATCATCTGTGTCGAAGGAGCCGTCGGGCAAATAGCTGCGACCATCAGCGAATATGAACGGGTACGGGCGCCCGGCCAGCAGATACCTGAGGCAAGCATGGTGCTGCAGGTCCGCAAACCTTTCGGGATGGCCTTTGGCGGCCAGGTACCCGGGCGAGGCTGCCAAAACGTAGGGAATGTCAGCCAGGTGCCGCCCGATCAATCCCGTGTCGTCAAGGTTGCCGATGCGTATGGCCAAGTCATACCCCTCACGGATGATATCCACATTGCGGTCAGTCACGGTGACCTCAAGTTTGATGTTGGGACTCCGTTCAGAGAACTCTTTGACCCAGCCCGAAACCAACGACCTGCCGACCAACACAGGCACCGTTATCCGCAGAAGCCCTTTGGCTGACCCTGCGGATTGCACGACATCTTCCGCACTTTCGATGCCTTGAAGCAGAGGCGCTACGAAGTCGTAATAGAGGCTCCCCTCCGCCGTCAGATTCAGCGTTCGCGTGGACCGTTGCAGCAATCTTACGCCCAGTCGTTTTTCTAGACGCGCCACACTTTTGGACACCGCGGATGGACTCGCGCCCAACACTCTTCCGGCCCCGCTAAATGATCCTGAGTCAACGGTGCGCACAAATGCGACGAGACCGGCAGTTTTTTCGACGATGGTGACCATTCAAGAATTCCAGGCAAAAAAGAAATGAATAGTTGGCGGATGGTGGAAAAAAACAGGCCGATTAGGATAGCAAACACATTAAATCGGAGCCGGCAGAATGAACAAGCTAGATGGGAAAGTGGTAGTTATTACAGGAGGTGCTCAGGGGTTGGGAGAGTCCCACTCAAGGCTCTTCGCAGAACTCGGTGCCCGCGTCGTCATCACCGATGTCGAGGCCGGTGCCGGCTTCAAACTTGCGCAAGAGCTGACAGCGATGGGGTATGTCGCGAGCTTTCAAGAGTTGGACGTGCGCGACGAAGCCAACTGGAGTCAGGTCATCGAACAGGTTCTCGAGCAGCATCGTCGTATCGACGTGCTCGTGAATAACGCGGGGATCTACCTTCGCACCCCCCTTGAAGAGACGAGCGCTCAGCAGTTCGACAAGCTGATGGCAATCAACGTGAAAGGCACGTTCCTGGGATGCAAAGCGGTGGCACCTGTCATGCGTGCACAGGGCGGCGGTGTGATCGTCAACACCGGTTCAATCGCGGCAATGGTTGCCAATCTGGATGGTGAAGTTGCTTATTGCGCCAGCAAAGGCGCCATCAAGATGCTTACCAAAGCCATCGCATCCGATCTTGCCGGAGCCAACATCCGGGTCAACTCCGTGCATCCCGGAGTCGTCAACACGCCTATGGCTGCAGATTTTTTTAAAGACCCAGACCTCGCCCGTGAACTGCTCGGGACAACGCTCATGAAGCGTGCTGCTGCTCCTGCTGAAATTTCACAGGCAATTGCATTCCTGATCTCCGATTCAGCTTCTTTCATGACCGGCTCCGATCTCGTGGTTGACGGTGGATTCACCGCAGTGTGATCCGATCATGACCCTGTTCATCCCTTTGGCTGGGAAACCAGCCTTTTTTTAATACTATTATCGAAAGGTACATACATGAACGATCTGACTGGCAAAGTCGCCATCGTAACTGGGGCATCAAAAGGTATTGGCGCGGCCATTGCCAAGGCGTTGGCATCCGCGGGTGCCGCCGTTACGGTCAACTATGCGTCCAGCAAGTCTGGTGCGGACCGCACCGTGGCTGAGATCCTGAACAATGGTGGAAAAGCAATTGCGGTCCAGGGTGATGTCGGGTCATCTGCCGACGTGAAAAGAATGTTCGAAGAGACCCAAGCCGCATTTGGCGCTCCATCTGTACTTGTCAACAATGCGGCTACTTTCGAATTCGAGCCGTTTGAAAACGTGTCGGAGGAGGAGTTTCACAAGGAATACAACACCAATGTTCTGGGTCCAATCCTGACCATTCAGCAAGCGCTGAAGTACTTCCCCAAGACGGGCGGCAGCGTGATCAACATCAGCTCTATCTCAAGCAAGAATCCGGTCCCTACAGCAGTGCTGTATTCCTCGACAAAAGGAGCGATTGACGCGCTGTCTGCCGGTTTGGCCAAGGAACTTGGACCGCGAAACATCAGGGTGAATGTTGTCGCTCCAGGTGGCACTGAAACTGAAGGAACAGAGCGTATCGGCCTGGTTGGCAGCGAACAGCAACAGATCATGGCAGCTGCCACACCGCTGGGACGCTTCGGTCAGCCAGAGGATATTGCCCCGGCAGTCGTGTTCCTGGCTTCTGACGATTCCGCCTGGCTAACCGGCGAGCGCATCAATGCCTCGGGTGGCTTGCGCTAACCGGTAACGGATCGCGAAATTTTTCCACGCCAGCGCCTCCTTTCCTCGACGAGCAACTCGAAATCTCCTTATTCGAATTTCGAATAAATGAAAGTTGTCGTCGAGGGCTACTTGCCGAAGTCTGGATTAGGGACCCTGTCGTGACTGATCACACGAGGAAACAAAGAATGTCGCTTCAACTCAAACTCGATGCCGTGAAACATGACTTTGAATCCAAAGTTCCAGCTCAAGCCCTTGCCGTGATGGAGAAGTCCACCCAGGATCTCGTGAGCTCCAAACAGGCAGAGCGCGCACTAAAGAGCGGCGATAATGCACCCGCCTTCACGCTGGCTGATTCCGATGGAAACACCGTCACATCCAAGGATCTGCTGCTGAAAGGTCCGCTGGTCATCACCTTCTACCGAGGAGTTTGGTGTCCCTACTGCAACCTTGAATTGCAAGCTCTCGAAGCCTTGCGCAGCGAGATCGAATCGCGAGGCGCGACGCTGGTTGCCATTTCCCAGCAGACAGCCGGCAACAGCAGAGCTTCGCGCCGTGACAATGCTGTTTCCTTTCCGATCCTGATCGATCAGGGCGGGATGCTGGCCGACGCTTTCGGCATTCGCTGGGCGCTGCAGGGGGAAATCAAAGCGCTGTATGAGCAGTTCGGCGTCAATCTCCAAACGTTCAACGGCGAGTCAAGCTGGACGCTGCCAATGCCTGCCCGATACGTGATCGATACACAAGGCGTCATTGCTTATTCCGAAATCAATCCGGATTACACCCAGCGCCCTGAGCCCGTTGAGTTGCTGCCGGTTCTGGATGCATTGGCAAACAAAACGGTCGCCGGCAAGACCTTGGCAGGTGCGCTGTGAGGCTGTACTACCATGCAGGGGCATGTTCAACCTCCAATCTCATCGCGCTGGAAGAAGCCGAACTGAGTTATGAGGCAATCCCCGTGGACCTCTCAGATCCGCACAGTCCGGCCACTGCACACGTAAAAGAGCTGAACGCAATGGCGCAGCTCCCTGTACTGGTGCTCGATGATGGGACGGTTCTCACCCAGAATGTTGCAATTCTTCCTTACATTGCAGACCTTGCTCCCGAAAAATCTCTGTTCCCTCCAAGGGGCAGGCTTGAGCGCGTACAGGCGGAAAGCTGGTTGTCTTTCATCGCCGCAGATCTGCACACGGCGTTTGCTACGGAGTATGCATGGACATTGATCTGGGATAGAAACTCTCCTGAGTGGGAAAATGCACAACAATTCTGGATGCAGCGGCTTGATCGGAGACTGAAGGTGCTGGATGACCGACTGGCACACCATGACTTCATCGCAGGGTCCAGCTTCACTGTTATTGATGCCTATGCATTGATTGTCCTGAACTGGGCGGAACCGACTGGGTTTTCAATATCGTCTTATGAAAACATTATGCGGTACCTGAAACGCTTGAATGAGCGACCAGCCGTTCAGCGGGTGATGAAGCGCGAGGGATTATCCGGTTGAATCAGCAATGCGAACACAATCGTATCCTGCCTCCGGTGAGCATGCCTCATGAGTGATCGGCTCGCCGCGCTGCGCCTGTTTGTGCGAGTCGCCCGGACTGGGAGTTTTTCGGCCGCCGGGCGAGAGCTGGGGTTGTCACAACCTTCAGCGTCGAGGGTCATGTCGAATCTGGAAAAGGACGTGGGTGCGATTCTTGTCGCTCGTTCAACGCGCGCGGTGACGCTGACAGAAGCCGGGAAGCTTTATCTGGAGAGGATAGAACCCATACTACTGGCAATGGACGATGCCGATCACGCTGTCCGGGGAAACGGAGAACTCAGCGGGCACCTGAGAGTGGGTGTCGCTACCAGCTTCGCGATACGAGAGGTCATTCCCCGCATGCGCCGCTTTCTGGACGACCATCCAAGGCTGCGCGTTGATTTTGTTCTGACCGACCAGATTCAGGACATGATCTCGGAGGCCATTGATGTCGCCTTGCGTTTCGGGCCCCTCGATGACTCTAACGCTGTTGCGCGACTGATAGGTCGCCCTGAGCGATTTCTAGCGGCCTCTCCCGGTTATCTCAAGCGATTCGGAGTACCGAGGTCACCAGCGGATCTGGCCAAACATTCAATCATCATGGGGCCATCGGGCTTCTCTCGGGAGGCCTGGGTCTTCCAACGCGATGGACGTAGCACGACGGTTCGAGTGGAAGGCAAAGTATCGGTAACTGTAAACGAGGCTGCTACGGCAGCGGCGTTAGCAGACCTGGGGATAATTTCGACAGGGACTTGGGGATGTCGATCAGAGATCGAGAGCGGCCGTCTCGTCAAAGTGCTTGCAGATTGGAAAATCGGTACTAAATCAGTCCACGCGGTGTATCCACCAGGCCACCCTATCAAGCCTTCGGCACGTGCATTGATTGATTTTCTTCACGCGGAATTGAATCACCGAATTTTGCCGGATGACACGTAAACGCCAATAGCATGGAGGCAGATCCGCCGACTACGTATCTGCTCGCCAGGACGAGACCTACTGCTACTACGAAAAAGTCATCCCTGCTTTCCAGACCCCACATTTAGCGCTGAATCCAAACGCGCAGATAGTGGCGCTCCGTTACAAACAGCATCATCCGAAGCACTCTGACAATCAGGAAGTTACGAAGTGATTAGTGAAAGAAAGATCCCTCGTTCAACCAGGGTGGCGATGACCGCGATGATGCTGATGGCGCTTACCGCTACTGGCGCACAGGCATCAATGCGGTGTGAAAACGGCATAGCGTCTGAAGGCGACTCCACCGATCAGGTACTCCGAAAGTGCGGCGCTCCGGCTAGACGGGAGCAGACCGGTATCATTGAAGACCGACGGGTCCTGGATCATCGGGAGTTCATCGGCGCCGAGGAATGGGTATATGGGCCCCGAGGCGGGATGTACCAATATTTAAGGTTCGAAGGTTCAAAGCTGGTAAGGATTCGTAGCCAACGGTGATCTTGTACAAAAGAGGTGTCGGTATAGCCAGGGTACGTCCGCTTTGGGTCGAAACCAGCCTCCGGGCAAATTCCGCGAAGCGGGTCCAACCTGGACAGGATCGCTCAGCGAAGCTAGCCAGCGCTTAGGCTTTACCTACTAGCCCATGCTTAACTACGGGCGAATATCGGCCAGAAGCAGACATTCAAACCGCTAGCCAAATACACTGTCGAGAAGATCGCACTCAAAAATTTTGGTGCAAGTGTGCAGCCAAGGAAAAGAGAGGATTCATGAGTCTTGACCTGTGCTTGGAAGCTGATAGCACGCTCACAATTTCGACACTGAGCAACGCACTTGCGAATGCAGGTGCTTGGAAGATAGATCACTACCCGATAACGTCCGGCGGTAGGCCAAACAACTCCTCCGCCACTATCCCACTCCACAAGTCGTAGGACTGGCTGGCCGATGCGAAGCGATCAGGCAGGATGAGATTTCGAGGCTTCCTATCAGCCCTCCAGCGCTGCACCCAGCATAAGCGACCTGGCCTCTTCTCGAACCATTTTTCTGCGATTCAACGGAACGAGACACGCCGGACACCCTACCTCACCCAGGATGGAGCTCCAGACCATTTCAAAGAGGCTGTTGCCGAGCTTTCCAACTCGACGCGGCATTGAAGAGGGCAGTCTAAGCGCAGCATCCTCCTTCAGTGGCATAGTCGCGTGATGGCGAATTGACGTATGATTCTTTCATCTGATCGTAGCCAAGATATTAAGCGACACGCCGTGCTCAAGCACTCGGTTCCAAAATTTTCAACGTTTACAACCCATCACGGAATTCGAAATGAAGAGCCTAATCGGTTGATAGACGCTGATCGCTGAAAACGAAAGCGGAATGATCACAAAAGCGGCGTGTTAGAGGGGTCATTGCTAAGACCACTCCCGCGCCGTGTAGCAAGCTCAATAGGACTGGATCTAGCTTTGAGGGAGTCGTAGCGCAAATGGTAAAAAGACGCCTGAGTCGCATTGGTAAAAAGAAATCGAGACCAGCAGTAAGCTTTCAAATGCTGCACAACCCGCTTACCGCCGGAATGTTGACTGATGAAGCGTACAGTGCTTACGCAGCAGACTTCATCGCTTCCAGCAAACCTAATGAGTTCAGAGAAAACTTCTCAAAACTGTACACAAAAGAAAGATTCAGATCACTATTCAACGCAAGCAAAATCCAACTCGAAACATTTTATAGCCAAGGCATATTCGTACAAGGGCTCAGCTATAAGCGACTCCTAAATTTATACTCTTGCATTTTTGAAGCAAATTCAGCTGAAATAAGATTTTTCATAGCCATTCGAGATAAATACGAATCCAAAGTACTGCTCGGGGAATTTGATGCGGCACTAGCCCTATTAGAAGAGCTTGTTGTCACCCAAGGGGAATCCTTGTGGTACATACGAAATAAAATAACCACCTTAGGCATGAAGGGTGCCTTGCAGGAAATGCAGGAGTTTGCTGAGGGATGCAAATTACGCAGCAAAGAAGTATTCATAACCTTTCTTATCAACTGCTTTCTCTTAATTGCTAGCGATGCAAAACTTCATCTCGAAAAACTAATAAAAATCACAATTGCCGAGCTTGAACAAGCCGGAGCCAAAACTACTGCTGATCTTCTAAGTCTCCTTTTCGTGCCGAGACCACTTTACGGAACTTTGAGGCCACTATTGTGCATTAAAGTCATTCAGTCATTCAACTTCATTGACCAATATTCACTGATGGTGAAACTACTCCCTGAGGAGATGGAAGCATTGGCTGATGAAGATGACAAATATAATACACTAGTAGAATTTTCTCGAACTATTCAAACTTGCACAAGAGACCATGCACTTTCAAGGCTAGAGGCAAAACCTCGACCTGACCTAAGCAATGAGACTCTAGCCGGGTCGCTAGTAAGGTTATATGAGCAGGATAACCACCGGGACCTTTTAGATAAATTTAAGGAAAGTTTTGATTCCGATCACACTCCGTTTGCCTTCGCCAATCTCATCGCGAAGGCGATGGCGGGATCCGATACCAACGACCTTGCCATCGGCCTAGGACCAGTACTAACGCTCATCGAACATTTACAGGAGTTGTACACCCTCTCCGCCCCCCCAAACAAGTCCGAAGACAACATCGCCAAAGTAATTATTCAGCTCCAAGGCTTTGTATCTAGCGCCTCACTCCAACTCTGCCTCTATAAAAGTATGCCCCAACGATACGAGCAGCGTGACTGGGTCCGGCTAGCCAGGATTGCTGAACGAGCAACTGAGGACACAACCCCACTTGGTATTTTGCTAACGACGGACGCGGATCCGGTTCTAACTCATAAGTATCTAAGCGGTGACTCAGAACTTCCGACCTTTAGGAAACTGAAGTCGAAACTCCAGCGCTCTTCAACTATAGACGAAAAGGACATAGACGCTTTAATGGCCTTCAGCCATAATGGCGCGCGCGCAAAAGATATCTATGAGACCGTGTCATCTTGCTATCTGAGAACACACCAAAATGAAGAACTAATTAAGCTTGCGGGGTCAGCATTATCCGTACAACCAAATGCATATATAGCCTTTCCTATGAAAGTCCTCATAACAGAAATAGAGGCGACAAAAAACTGCAGCCTGGATGCCCTGATAATAATTTACTCCTATGTGAGAAAGATAGATTCTTCGAAAGAGTACCTATTAAACGAAAGCTATGAAGAGTTCATAGAACTCAATGGGGCTAATCGCCCTTCTGATCTACTTCGAGTGATAGGTGTACAAGAAGAGCAAAGTCTCGTTTTCTTCAGGGACATATCAACGCTCGAAACAATGGACTTTTTAGGATCATTTTCAGACAGTAACGACCTGCGCGCGGAGAGGGTACGAATCTTAGATTACCTCCGCGACGCCGACCGACTAGGTTCTGAGCGTCACAGAACTGAGGTCGATGAAATCATTCTACAGGTGATTGTCGATGCAGGGGCGACAGAATTCAACGTCGCGAAGATCGATGTCAATGATATTGCTATCCGACGAAATCTTTCAGAGGATTTTTCCTCCCTTCATCATCTATACAAATCAGTTCGGCAAGAGAAAGAACAACAAGTAATACGTTTTGACGACGAGCTGTTGGACGGCAACACAGCGCTAGTCGCCGGAGATAAAAATACAACGCTCCTAAAAATGCTTAACCTGGTCGAAGATGCATTCATGAATGATGAAAAACATGGCCTCGATAAAAATCTCAGCACCGAGATACGCCATGGCTTTTTTTCCAACCTGATGAGATCTAAGCTCGAGGAAAGCCATCTACTGACTGAGACGGATGAAAATGGGGAATATGAACCTAATGTGTATTGGCTCACTGCCAATGCATTAGTGGTACCAGAATTACTCCTCAAGATAGATTCCGAGCTAAAATGGTTCTCACGTCAGTTCAATGACTTAATTGTAGAAGCTGAGGAATGGATGAAGGTCTCGTCAGACGGAGGCAATCCTCAACGAGTATTTAACTACAAAACTTTCCTCGGGGATCTGGAAGAACTGAAATATGTCGCGGAGCAGGCCGATAACAGTGATTTTGTTCTCGACTTCTGCATAACCACCCTCTGGAATAAAACAGAGATTTGCATGCAAGACATGCGAGAAAAGTTGAATGTCGAGCTTAAGTCTCGCGTCGACAATCTTTTCGATGAGCTCATTGATCGAATAAATGAAGTTCGCTCGGGAGTAATGCTTCTAGAACTGATGCGTGCAATAGTCCAAGTAAAAAGCGACATTCGTGAAGATATCACAACGGCGTCTGAGTGGTTTAGACGCAGCACCGAATATGCAGCGACTGCAAGGACCATCAGCGATCTTATTGACATTTCAATTGAATGCTTTGAACGAGTTAGAGGAATTCGCCTAGAAGTTAATAAGCATATTGAGGAAGTGGCCGAGTTCCGCCTTGAAGGAAGAGACCTAAAAGCATTCATCGTGGCAGTCGTCAACATCCTAGAGAACGCATGCCGTCACAGTGGCTTTGCACATAACACACCCATTGACTTCGAGATGGTAGGTCAGGAGTGCTCGTGGCAAATGGGAATTAAAAACAAAGTCGTCGATGAAGTTCATAGTGCGCTGCGCGGCGATAAAATTATTGAAATCGCCAGAAAGATGAAAGAACCTTCTTCTATAAACATGATGAAACTCGAAGGAGGTTCTGGACTAGGTAAAGCCTACAACCAACTTAGGTCTATCAGCACTATGTTCGATATGAATGTAGAGTTAGTGGAAGACCACTTCGTGGCAAAGGTGTCATATGCCAATTAAATTACTTATAGTTGAGGACAACAACCACAAAAGAGAAAGGGTGATTGCATTTTTGAAGGATAAGATCCCTGACTGTCTGATAGTTGAAGCACACTCTTTTACTGCGGGATGCCAACGTGTTGCCGAAGAATCGTTCTCCATTGTTCTAATGGACATGAGCTTGCCAACCTACGACAAATCACCCACGGAATCCGGTGGTCGGTTTCGAACCTTCGGAGGCCGAGAAATTTCCAGAAAAATTGTGCGACGCAATATTGATACCAAAATAATCTTCATCACCCAATACGAGTCATTTAGCGATAGAGGACGTTCCCAGTCACTAGAGTCATTAAATGAAGAATTGCGAGAAGAGTGCGGAGATTCATATTTAGGCTTGGTGCACTACGACAGTTCAAAGAGCCTATGGAAAGACAAAATTTTGCAGTACATCGGAGATCTTAGCTCTTGAAAATTCTGATAGTTGATGATGATACTGGACGCCGCACCAAACTAGTCGAGCATATAAACGGCAAAAACATCGCGGATATTGATCAGCTATCCACGGCGGGCAGCGTGGACGAGGCGAAAGTTTTCCTCAAGCAATGTTATTACGATATTTTGGTCTTGGACGTAGTTCTACCCAAACGTGCCGAAAGCTCACCATCAGCCGCTAACAGTCTTGCACTACTCGGTCAAATTTCTCGAGAGGGACTATTAAAAAAGCCCGGAAAAATAATTGGTGTTACGGCATATAGCGATGACATAGAAAAATATAGAGATCAGTTCGAGCAGTACTGCGCCGTAGTTATTGAAGCGCAAAATAGCAAAAAAGAGTGGAAGGAAAAAATCACTGAGAGTGTGCAATACTCACTGGCTTCTAGAATTTCTAGAACAGTTAAAGAAAACGGTGTTGAGGTATTGACGGTTCACGGCATCAGGACTTTCGGAGAGTGGCAGAACAGGCTAAAATCGCTCGTAAGAAAATCTTCTGACGAAGTGACATTCGGCTCCTACGAGTACGGGTACTTTTCCTCAATCGCCCTTCTATTTCCCTATGCACGAGACAAAGCCGTTAAGTCCCTGGCCGCCAAGATGAAGACTCAATTAGAATACTCTAAGGCCAAGCACTTAATAGTATTCAGTCACAGTTTTGGCACATATTTAACAGCAAATGCCATCCACCAATTATCTGATACACTTCCTCGCTTTGAAAAAGTAACATTGGTTCTCTGCGGGAGCGTGCTCAAATCCACCCATGACTGGTCAGAAATTCTTAAATTTGAAAATTGTCGCATAATCAACGAGTGCGGCGACAATGATGTGGCTCTTTGGTTTAGCAACGCTGCAGTTTTAGGCTGCGGAATGGCTGGAAGGGTAGGTTTTTTTGGGTTCAACAATTCAAGATTTGTGAATAGATTTTATATCGGCGGTCATAGCCTATACTTTGAAGGGGACACTTTCTTCAATCGCGAGTGGCTACCCCTGATCCTTAATGAAGACTATGAAATTTCTCCACACGACGAGCGAGTGCCTCAGGTGATCAAACATGGAATAAGCGATAAAATTGCTTCAATGCTAGGTAGCATCAAGCCATTTGTTTATCTTTCTATACCAGTAGCCGCGTGCGGGCTGCTGCTGGCGCACTTGATAACATAATGTGCAGTACCTTTACTATAGCGCTCCTGCAGCCAGACGCGCTTTCCTAGCGAAAGTCAAACTTATCGAATAGAGACTTTTCGCGAATTTTTAGTCTTTATCGAACGGCTGCAATGGGTCGAAAGCAGCCGCTCGAGCATTTCACTTAAGCCTCTTAAGGCTTTAGCGAAGAACTCGCACTGCGCTGACCGACGTCCATCAAGCCCATGTCCTTGATGGTGTTTGCTGCGAACTCGATGAACGCGGATACCGCACGGGGCAATTGACGGCGGCTGTGATAGACAAGATGCACGCCTATTGCGCCTGAAGTGTAATCAGGGAGCACTTCCTTCAATCGTCCTGCATCGATGTGGGCAGCACTGAGTGCCACAGGTAACAGCGCAATACCCAACCCGGCCAGCGCCGCTTCAAGCTGCGCAGAAGACGTATTGGCTTGGAAAGGTCCGTCCACTTCAATGGTCGCGGCTTGAATATCGACACCGCCCAGCCGCCAGGTGGTGCGGGGACCACCGTGATTCGGTGAGGTGATGCATTGATGGGCGGTCAAATCGCCAGGCTCGGCCGGTACGCCATGTACCGCCAAGTAGCCTGGGCTCGCCACCATCGTTTGATAACTCGTGCCGAGTTTGCGTGCGAACAGCGATGGATCGCGATCACCTCCGCGCATCGCGACGTCTATTCCCTCGCCCAGCAGATCTACGCGCGCGTCATTCAGCTCGAACTCAAGACGGACTCGCGGATGCTCGGCGATAAATTGCGCCACAGCCTGTGCTGGAAACCAATTAAAAAAATCCACTGGCGCAGCCACCCGAACGCGACCAGCAATCTCGGCAGAATCATTCGTCACCTGACCGGCAACCCGCAGCAACGCATCGATCTGATCAGCCGATTCGGCGTAAAAGTTGGTCCCCGCATCGGTCAACACTAAGCGCCGGGTGGTGCGTTGCATCAGCCGTGTACCTAACGCGGCCTCCAATAGCTGCACCCGCCTGCTGGCAGTACTGGGTGGCATCCCTAAACGCCGCCCTGCTTCAGCGAAACTCCCCGCCCGAACGACTTGAACAAAAAGCGCGACATCATTCAGGTCCACGTGATCACCGCCTTTTCTGCATGAGTGAGATTGATGCGCCTCTTCCAGAACGAGGGCCAACCGGCCAGCTTGATCCTTCATCACCAAGTCTGCGTCAGTCACTCTACCCCATTACACTCATTTATGAACGAGTGCATCCCACTAACCCATCTTTCTGAATGATCGGTGACTTTCTAAAGTGGGCTGCATGGCGCACCGCCGCCTCACCCTCTTCCTCAGGAGACTCACCATGACCACCGTTTCCGTCATCGTCGGTAGCACCCGTGACAGCCGTTTCTCCAGCGCCCCAGCCAACTGGATCAAGCACCACCTGGTAAAGCGTGAAGGGCTGAACGTGCGCTTGCTCGACCTGCGCGATTTTGATCTGCCTTTCTTCGACAGCGCCATGCTGCCTGGCTTTCCTGGCCGTCCAGCGTACGAAAACGAAAATGTTCGTCGCTGGACCGAACAAATTGCGTCCTCTGATGCGTTCGTGGTGGCCACGGCCGAATACAACTTTGGCCCGCCCGCTGTTTTGAAGAACGCGTTGGACTGGGTCTACCCGGAGTGGAATCGCAAGCCGATTGGTTTCGTGAGCTGGGGCAGCGTTGGCGGCGCCCGCGCCGTACAGCAACTACGTGAAATCGCGACCGAACTTCAGATGGCAGCGATTCGCACAGCGGTGCACATCCCGGTCGGGGCGATCTATGCCCATTTCCAAAGCAAAACCGATGAAATCGAGGCCGCGTTGCAGGCACAGGATGATCAGGCGGGACGCATGATTGATGACCTGCTCTGGTGGTCAGATGCCCTCAAAACCGCTCGCAACACAACCGCCTGATTGAGGAGATGACCATGTCCCGCGCTGCTGAAAAATCCACTGTGCAACTGCGTCAGATCACTCATCGCACCCATGGGCGACGCAACGGCCCTGCCGTGCGCCTGATGAGCCCGTCCGACTTCGGCCAGATTCTCAAACCGTTTGTGTTCCTGGATTTCTTCGACATGCAGGGCCCGCCTTTCGTGGGCGACCTTCATCCACATTCGGGGATTGCCACATTGTCCTATCTGATCGATGGGCGAATGGACCTGATTGATCCAGATGGCGCCACGGTCGTTCTGCCCAGCGGCGGCGTCGAGTGGATGCAGGCAGGTAAAGGCATGTGGCACGGCGGCAGCGTCGGCGATGAGGATCATGGCCGGGTGCGTGGCTTTCAGCTCTGGGTCGCGCTGCCACCCGAGTCGGAACTCGGGCCAACACGCTCTGCCTTCCAGAAGGCGGAAGACATCGTCAGCACAGGTCCAGCACGTGTTCTGCTGGGCAGCTACGGCAGTGTCAGCAGCGCAATCGAAGCCCCGTCACCGATGAACTTCCTGGCCGTGAAACTCAAGGCCGGAGAGCGGTGGACCTACGTGTCGCCGAGTGGCCACACGGTGCTCTGGGTATCACCCGTTGAAGGAAGGCTGCTGGCCAACGGTGAAGAACTTCACCCTGAAGAGTTGGTGGCATTCGAGCGCTCCAGTCAGTCGGTTCACTTCGAGGCCTCGACTGATACCCAGTTCATCCTGGGGTCTGCCATACCTCACAAGCACGATCTCGCTCTGGGCTATTACTCGGTCCACACGTCACCGCAGGCGCTGAAGGTCGGAGAAGCTCACATCCAGACCATCGGCAAGCGCCTGGTCGAAGAAGGTCGCCTGGACCGCCGGTACATCCGATAACAGCTCCGAAGGAGAACGCCATGTCTATACGATCTGCGGTGACCAACGATGTGCTGGATCAACTGTTCACGGATGCCCGGTCTCATCACCACTGGACAGATAGAGCCGTATCGGACGAGTCGCTCAAGGCACTCTACGAACTGGCCAAATGGGGCCCGACCAGTGGGAACCTTCAACCTGCCCGCATCGTTTTTGTCCGCTCCGAGGAAGGGAAACGCAAGCTTTACCCCGCGCTAGAGGGCATGGGCAGCAACACCGACCAAGTGCGGATGGCACCTGTAACGGCCATCGTGGCTCAGGATACGAGGTTCTTCGACCAGGCACCTCGCCTGTTCCCTCGCATGAATTTCAAGCCGATGTTCGAGGCCGACGCGGCCTTTGCCGAGTCGATTGCCTACCGCAGCAGCTCGCTGACGGGAGCCTACCTGATGATCGCAGCGCGCGGCCTGGGGCTGGATGTGTGCCCCATGTCCGGCTTCCACAACGCGATCATCGATGAGGTTTTTTTCAGCGGCACGTCATGGAAGGCAAACTTCATTTTCACCATCGGCCATGGCGATGACGCGCGTCTCTACCCACGTGCCCCTCGACTGTCCTTCGAAGAAGCCTGCCGCTTCGAGTGAAGGATAAACAGGAGCAGATATGAAAAGCATCGGAATCATTGGCGCCGGACAAATCGGCAACGCCATCGCTCAGCAGCTCGCGCGTTTGAACATTGAAGCCACGCTGGCCAACAGCCGAGGACCTGAAACCCTCCACGAGCAGGTCAGGCAACTGGGTCCTTCGATCAAGGCCGGGACACGTGAGGACGCGGCTGCCAAGGACATCGTGTTCGTCGCGGTTCCTTGGAGGCAGTTGAAGGAGGCACTCACGGGCCTGCCAAACTTTGAAGGACGCATTGTGGTGGACACAACCAACCCATTGCAGAAACAGCCCTTTGCAGCCATCGATATCGGTGGTCAAGCCTCCTCAGCACTGGTCGCGCAAATGGTGCCAGGGGCCCGTTTGGTCAAGGCCTTCAATCACCACGCCTATTGGAATCTGGCAGCCGAGGCCACGAAAGAAGGCGGTCAACGGATTCTGTTCTACGCAGGCGAGGATGCGGCGGCTAAGGCTGAGATCGCGTCTCTGATCGAGCGCCTGGGGTTCTTTGGCGCCGACATGGGGGATATCGAAACAGGCAGTCGTTTGTTCCAGCCACCGACGGGCCCGCTTGCAGGTCCCAATCTCGTGAAGATGGAGTTGCAGGCATGAGCCAACTGTTCACACCCACAATGCTTGGCAGCGAATTGCTTCAAAATCGCATCGTCATGGCGCCGATGACCCGAGCCCGCGCCAATGTTGACGGCTCACCCGGACCACTCGCTGCTAAGTACTACGCGCAGCGCGCAAGCATGGGTCTGATCATTACGGAGGGCACCCAGCCTTCGGACGACGGCCAGGGATATCCCGCGACGCCTGGCATCTACACGGATGCACACGTGGCGGGCTGGCGAGAAGTGACAGGCGCAGTGCATGCTCAGGGTGCTCGCATCTTCTTTCAACTGATGCATGCCGGGCGCATGTCACATCCGCTCAACACGCCCCATCATCGGCAAGGTGTGGCGCCCTCGGCTATCGCCCCTGGGGAACAGATCTTTACCTTGTCAGGTATGAAGGACATCCCAGTGCCGCGTGCCCTTGGACTCGATGAAATCCCGCAGGTAATCAACGAGTACCGACACGCCGCGCGCCGGGCAGTAGATGCCGGAGGCGACGGTGTGGAGATTCACGGTATCGCCTACCTCATTCATCAGTTCCTGGCGATCAGCAGCAACCAGCGGATGGATCAGTACGGCGGTACGCCGGAGAACCGCGCACGTTTCGCCATTGAAGTTGCCCAGGCGGTCGTGGAGGAGATTGGAGCAGATCGCACGGGTATTCGCCTGTCGCCCGGCTTTGGCGGGATGGGACTAAACCATGGGAATGAAGGCCCCGATCTGTACCGTTATCTGGTGGGCGAACTCGATAAGCTCGGCCTCGCGTATTTGCACATTGTTCACTACGGCGACGACGTGCTCTTGCACGATCTGCGCAAGCTCTGGCACCGGGCGCTCATTCTGAACAGACCCGATCGGCCCCGTGAGGACTTCGGGAAAGACGTGGCCAGCGGTCTGGCAGACCTTGAATCGTACGGACAAATGACGCTAGCAAACCCAGACTTCATTCACCGATTGAAAAGCGATGCCCCGCTCAATGTGGCCGACCCCAGCACCTATTTTGGCAGCAGCCCGCAAGGCTATGCGGATGGGTACACCGACTATTCGACATTGGCCTGATCGCTCATCCCTCTCAAGCTTTTCCGGCACGGCCGCTGCCATTTGGCAGCGGCCGTTTTTCGTTGCGGCCGCTCTCAGAGATGCTGAAAAATCGCCACTGCGAGATTGAGCGGATCGCACAAAGAATTGATCTCTTCGCGAATAACCGGCTTCTGCTCTCCTTTTAATCTGAGCCCACACCAACTTATAGGGCTCATCATCATGAACTCCCCAAATACCCTGACTCAAAAGCTGCTAACTCAGGCAACACAGCTCGATAAACTCGGCGTGCATCTGATCCGTATCGGAGTCGCGATCATCTTCATCTGGATTGGCGCGCTGAAATTCGTGCCGTACGAAGCCGACAGCATTACACCGTTCGTGGCCAACAGCCCGGTCATGTCGTTCTTCTACGAACACCCCGAGCAGTACAAGGACCACCTGACTCACGAAGGCCAGCTCGACCCTGTACAGCGCCAATGGCAGGCCGACAACCACACTTACGCATTCTCTGATGGCCTGGGAACAGTCGAAATTCTGATTGGCCTGCTGGTGCTTTCGTACGCCTTCTCAAGACGCATGGGCATGGTCGGTTCCGTCCTCGCATTTCTGACGCCGCTGGTGACGCTGTCGTTCCTGATCACTACACCCGAAGCCTGGGTATCGAACCTTGGAGATGCAGACTTTGGCTTCCCCTACCTGTCGGGCGGTGGGCGGCTTGTGCTGAAGGATGTGCTGATGCTGGCGGGGGCCGTGGTCATGATTGCGGATTCTGCTCGCCAAATGCTTCAGGAAAAACCGGCTCCACAGGCTTACGAGGCTCAGAGCGTCTAATGAAAACACTCGCACTTTCACTCGTCTTTGCTTGTTTCGCCGTCAACGCCTTCGCAGAGGACACTTCGCCTGCCTCAGCACGATCATTGGACATTGCTGAGGTCATCAGCCAGACAACCGACGACGGCAGCTGTGGCCTCATACCCATGCACCTGGTGTACAAGGACTCCAAAGGCCTCGTTCATACCCTCGATTACACGGTCATGGGCAGCGGCTGTTCCAACGGCTGATGGATGTCCAAAGGCCGCCTCGATGTAGGCGGCTTTTTTCGCGTTTGTTCAGAAAACCTTGCCTGCAAATCCGGCGGACTCAGCGGCCATCCAGCGAGAGGCAGCTAGCGACAGGGCATTAGCGGCTGCCTGAAGCAGAGCAACTGGCCATAGGTTGCGATTGATGATCTTGTGGCGGCACCAAATCCGGGCGCCGCCTCCAGCATGCGCTCGCTTTGATTAATTCATGCATCCAAGCAGAAGACGATTGAATGTAACGGTTACAGGTCGCCGACCAATTGGCCGGTACGCCTCCACCACGTGGAGCATGATGGCTTCCACATGCAGCCCCTGATGCGCCGCCGGCCTGCGCGATCAGCAGTCCGCGCACAATGCCTTTGGCTTAGGGCCAGTTTTTCAGCAGTTCCTCATGGGATTCAGCAACCTCGATTTTGGCGAGCCTTGAGCTGTAGCTCGTTAACAGGCGCCGGGGCCAGGTTAAGAGCACTGATGACGGTATCGGCTGAATTGGGGAAGTGGTGGACTCACTTCTGGCAAGGCGATTCGGCATGTGGGCATTCCTTGCAAGTGAGGAGCCGTGCTGAGCGCAGACAGATTCACGATAAATCGATTGCCAGTTTGACGGAAGCCGGCAATAGGCTTCTACATAAAAAACCGGACTTCGCTGAAAGTCCGGGGGCCTATTTGATTTTCCACACGTTATACGCACCGCGGCTAGTCACTATCGAAAGGCTTGAAACTACTCTGCAGCACTTCTGCTGACGCTCCCGCATCAGACTGACCCAGGACATAAGTCAAGCGACCATCCTTGGTACTTTCAACGAACCCATCAGCTTCCGTCCCTGATCGAGCATCAGGTCGGCGTCCTTGGGAGTGTGGTCTTCCTTAGCCTGGGAGATATTTTCAGACGAAATGGCGAATTCCTGCGGCCGAGTCCAGTCAACGTTAGGGCACAGATCACACGTGCGGGATCCTTTCGACTTGCTATGAGCCTTTGCCAGCCTGCACCACAGCCCGCTCAATTTCCACCGTTAGCTGGTCGTACACTACCTGACTGATCAGCCGCTCAGTGAACAGCGCGCTGCAGTAACCCAGAAATGTCATGATCGCGACGTAAGCGGCCGACTCCGGATCTATCATGCTCACGCAGCGTCTCATTTCCTGACGGGCGCGCTCGATCACCTCGGGGCTGTCCTGTTCGATCTGAATCAAGGGCATCAATAGCTTCCTTTGTGTTCATAGGCGCATCTGCGGTTATGGCGTTTTCTTGGGGACCAGGCCGAATCGGGTTAACGGTCCCGTCTTGTCGTCACGGGTCACCTTAACCCTTCGACCTTGCCCGCAGGCCGTTGTGATGGAACATGCCCCCGTCAATCAAGTCCACCTCCCGGCTACCTTCAAAATAGCGTCATCGGTGGACCTCTCCGACTTTCCGTCCTCGGCATATATTAAGTCGTAACCGGCGTGCGGGTCATACTGATCACTCATCGTTGTTACACCTGATTCTGTCTGAGCGCCTTTCCGCAAGATCGACCAGACTCCCTTGGTTCGTCCTCCACTGAAAGGCCGTCGGCATCGAGCGCAGGGCGCCAGTCTTCCACCGCATCCACAAGGGCGGCGAACTGCTCGGCGTCGATGACGCCCAGAACCGATGATGGAGCCTGGGAATGCCCTCCGGCGAGTTGCAAAAGTAGCGAAATGAAAGAAGGTTGGAGCACCGTGGCTTTGTTCGTTTGTACCTGAATCCATTTATGGACGAGGTTCGAGTTGAAGCTGTGGCGCTACGCGACGCTGGCAATCGACGTGCCGGGCTGAGCGCATTCTTGGTTTACCTGGGCCTCGAAGGATTTGGAATAGGATCTGCGTTGTGGCTGCATGGAAAGGCCCGCTTAAGAGCTAGAAATGGTGTCCACCATAATTAGGTGGACACCATCGACTTTAGCATCGGTGTGAGGAAGGGGAGTTGGCTGGACGGTTACATTGCAGGACGCTCGAATCCTTGAAGTCCGTAGGCATTTCTGTCAGGTCACAAGCGGCGGCAGCGTAGGGGGCTCGCTGCTCGTCAACGATCCCTAAGCTCTGTGCCAAGCGTCTTGATTGAACTAGGCTTTGCGCATTGACGGTTACGGATGTGCTCAAACACGCTGAAAACGCCATTTGGTGCGTGGCGGGTCAAAGCGGCAGATGAGGTGGCCCAATGGCTCAACGCGCGTCGCTGGCCGGTAATCATCTAGGCCAAGAACCGCTGTGCAGTAACATCTGCACTTTCAAAGTACAGGTCCTAACCTTGGGCGAGGCTTTATCAGGTGAGGCCGACGCTTGTTAATAGTAGGCGACTCCTCATCAACCGAAGGTCATCACTATGGATAACACTCTGCGTTCACTGTCTGGAAAAGTCGCGATCGTCACCGGCGGATCTCGTAGCATCGGTGCCGCCATCGCCAAGCGCCTAGCCACTGACGGGGCCACCGTCGCCATTACATACCACGCATCGCCTGATCGCGCGCAAACCGTTGTAGATGAGATCGTCAAGGCAGGTGGCCAAGCCATCGCACTGGCCGCAGACGCAGGAAATCCCGATGCTGTACGAACGGCCGTTGGCGAAGTAGCCAAGCGCTTCGGAAAGATCGACATCCTGGTCAATAACGCCGGCATCAGCCTATTGGGTGCGCCGGAGGAGTTTCCGTTCGAGGACTTTCAGAGAATTCTCGCGGTCAATGTCACCGGTGTGTTCGTGGCTACCCAAGAGGCGCTCAGGCACATGGGGCAGGGCGGGCGCATCATTCACATCGGCAGCTCCGTGACCCATTACGTCGGGTTGGCGACAGCTTCGGCCTACACCTTGACCAAAGGCGCCGTCACCGGCTTCACCCGTGGACTGGTTCGCGACCTTGGTCCTCGTGTGTCGGTCTGATCGATATCCCGCTCGCGGTGCCAGCGCTCCACATGCAGGGTTTGGATGATTTACTCATGTTCTCCTTGGCGCTGGGGCTGTTCTTCGCCATACCATTGTTCACGTTGATCATGGCGCGCCTGATGTTCGAAGAACCTGTCAGTGCCGCGCTGCAACCCTCGCTCATGATCCTGCTCGCACCGTTCGCGGTTGGATTCTCCGCTTACGTCACCGTCGTAGGTGGCGTTGATCGATTTGCGAGCGCCCTCTATATGCTCACGCTGTTCATGCTGATGGTTCTTGCTGGGCGATTACGCTATCTAGCCATCAGCTGTCCGTTCCGCTTGTCCTGGTGGGCTGTGAGCTTCCCGTTAGCGGCTGCCACGGTTACCGCGTTGCGATACGCAGCATACAAGCCCAATTTATTCACACACTCCGTGGCACTCACCCTGCTGGCAAGCGTCACGTTGATTTTGTTGTGGATGGCTCTCAGGACTGGGTTAGCGACGCTGAAAGGGAACCTGAAAGCGTTGGCGGGATAAGACCGTTAGGCAGGTTTCCAGGATATCGGTCGCGAGAGGCAGCTATCGGCCAATAGCAGCCATTCACGCTTTCACACTCAAGCTCAGCATACGCCGCGGAGAGAGAAGTCGGCTCGCGTTCAGTTCAACAAAGCTTGAACCGTCACGTCAGGGCATCGAGATTGACTGCCAACACTGACAATCGCGCACTGGCCACAGCGTTTGTGCAGCAACATCTGCGGTTTGGCCGGAGAGGTTGCGGATGCGAATTAGTTTTCTGTCGACATCCCGGGTACCTAAGCTTGCTGTTCGGTTGCAGTTGCGATCACCAGATTGCGCTCGTTGATGACCGCTACAGACCGGGTAATATTTTAGCGCTGACTCGGCGTTGGCTGCCTGGCTTAGCGTGATATCCGCTTGTTGAGCGCTCCGCGAAACAGCCGTTATGGTTTCTTCCGTAAAACCCTGCTGCAAATAGGCAACGCTTTTCCCCCGATTGTACTGATGCTGGTCGGGGCCACATTGGCAATGAGCAAGAATCTGGCGCACGTCAAAACGGGTCTGGCATTGGCTTTCACCAAAAACAGCATCCATCCTCTGGTCATGTTTGCGCTGGATATTTTGATAGGCCTAGAGGGGGTGGGATTCAAAGTCATGATCGTGTCGGCAGCACTCCCCATCGGCGCGAATGTGTACCTCTACGCCGCCCGTTACAAAGTGGCGGATCAGGAAGTGACTCCAGTATTGCCGCCTCGACAGTGCTGGCGCTTTTCACGCTGACGGGTGTGATGTTGGGCTTTCTTATCTCGGCTGAACATAAAGGCCGCTATGGGCAGCTGTTCATTGGCCTCCTTCGACTGCTTATAACAAGCCTATCACGCTGTTTTTCGCATCGCAGCGAGCAGGGCCTGTAGCGGATGTAAAACCGCCACCCCTTGGATGCGTTTAACCTGACTGCGACACGAATATCCATCAGCTAACAGCCGCCCGGATTGGTTAAATTTATCCACCAGCGGGCCCCAGGACTGACTATAAATGACGGCAGAAGTCTTCGCATTTTGTGTCTCGTGGCCGTAGGTGCCAGACATGCCACAGCAGCCGCTTGCTTGAACCTGTAGCGTAAGCCCCACACTTTTGTAGATTTGCTGCCAAAGGCTGATGCTACTCGGCTCGTTTGTCTTTTCAGTACAGTGGGGAAGGAAGTAATATGGGGCAGCGTCTTTGACGCGTTGTCCCTGTGGAAGCGCACCAGCAAGCCACTCCTGAGGCAGTAATACGGTGGGTGCTCTGTCGCTGCCTAGCGTTTTCGAATATTCCTGGCGATACACCAACGTCATCGCGGGATCGAGTCCTACGAGCGGTATGTCGTAGCCCTGAAGCTGGGCAAGAGCTTCACTGTTGTAGTGAGCTGCTTTTTCAAAGGCTTTTATGAAACCTTGCACCTGAAGCGGTTTTCCGTTGGGCGCGAACGGGGCGAGGTAAACCTGGTAGCCAAGCCTTGAGATCAGTTCGATCCAGTCCGAGAGCACAGGGGTTTCGAAGTAACGGGTAAAAGCATCCTGGACGAGGATTACGCTGCGAGCGCGGTGTTCTTTCCCCAGTGTCAATAGAAGCTCAGGGGTGGCAATTTCAACTTCCCATTGACGGCATATAGCGTCAAAGTCCGTCATGCTTAGCAAAGGGCTATCGACCATTCCGGCCACATGCTCAAGGATGATCTTGACGGGGCGGGCACCCATGACAAAGTTGTACAGTCGTGGGGCACGAGCGATGTAGGGAATCGTGTATTCCAGCGAGCCGATCAGATAGTCCTTAAGTGGACGAAAATAGCGGCTGTGATACAGCTCCAGAAATCGGGAGCGGAACTCAGGCACGTTGACCTTGACCGGGCACTGCCCAGCGCAAGATTTGCAGGCCAGGCAGCCTGCCATTGCCTCATAGACCTCGTGCGAGAAGTCTTGCTGGCCCATTTTCCGTGCGACCGTATTGACGGCTCGTTTTGCGATATTTGAAACGTTGCCCGCTGATCGAATGTGATTAGTCGCAGCCACCACATCAACGCCCTGCTCGCCCTGCAGCCTAAGCCATTCGCGAATCAGAGAGGCACGACCTTTGGGCGAATGAACCCGGTCACGGGTGCCTTTCCACGATGGGCACATAGCGTCGTCTGGATCAAAGTTGTAGCAAGCGCCGTTCCCATTACAATGAACAGCGGTGTCATAGCTCCGCCATACACGCTCGTCAATCGTCCTATCCAGATCGCCGCGTAACTCAACGCCATCTACCTTTGTCAATCGTGTTTCCGGCAACGTTTTCGGAGTCGCAATTTTTCCTGGGTTCAGCTGATTGTGCGGATCGAAAGCGGCTTTCAATTGCTGCAATGCTGGGTAAAGGTCGCCGAAGTAGTCAGGCACGTATTGCGATCTTAATCCCTTCCCATGCTCGCCCCATAGCAAGCCGCCATACTTTTGAGTCAGAGCGGCGACGGCGTCGGAAATCGGGCGGATCAAGGCAGCCTGGGCGGGGTCTTTCATGTCTAAAATTGGTCGCACATGCAATACGCCTGCGTCGACGTGGCCGAACATGCCGTACTGCAATTCATAGCTGTCCAGCAGCGCGCGGAACTCTTGAATGAAGTCAGCGAGATTTTCAGGCGGTACAGCGGTGTCCTCAACGAACGGCTGCGGCCTGGCTTCACCCTGGACGTTGCCCAACAACCCAACCGCGCGTTTACGCATCGCGTAGACGCGCTTGAGTGCATCGGCGCCAATGGCGAGCGTGTGGCCCAGCCGCACCACGGACGTATCGCGCTGCAGGTGCAAGACAAAATCATGGACACTCTGCTCGACCGCGGCTTCGTCATCGCCGCTGAATTCAATGAGGTTGATGCCAAGGGTTGGCGTGCCTGGATCCTCAGGGAAGTATTCAGCGACGCCATGCCAGACTATGTCCTTCATCGCCAGCATTAAGACTTTTGAGTCCACGGTCTCAATCGATAAAGGCTTGAGCAGCATCAATGCCTTTGCATCACGTAAAGCGTCCATGAAGCCGGCATAACGGACGTTGACCAGAATCGAATACTTCGGAATCGGCAAGACGTTGAGTTTGGCTTCAACAATGAAACCCAAGGATCCTTCGGAGCCGCAAAGCACACTGTTTAGGTTGAACTGGTCACCCTGCTCGCGAAGGTGTGCCAGGTCATAGCCAGTGAGGCATCTGTTCAGTTTAGGAAAGGTTTGCTCGATTAGATCAGCCTGATCATCCGCAATACCTACAGCGCATCGGTAAACCTCACCAATCCGATCCCGCCGCGCAGTTTCTTGCCCTAAGGCACTTTCACTTACCGCTGCGCTGTGGAGTAACTCGCCGCCGAGCAACACCGTGGAAAGCTCCAGCACGTGGTCACGGGTTTTGCCGTAGGTGCAACTTCCTTGTCCGCTGGCGTCAGTGTTGATCATGCCGCCAATCGTTGCCCGGTTGGAGGTGGACAGCTCCGGCGCGAAAAACAGCCCGTAGGGTTTCAGCGCGGCATTCAACTGATCCTTGACCACGCCACTCTGGACGCGCACCCAGCGCTCTTCAGCATTGATTTCAACAATGCTGTTCATGTGACGTGACAGGTCGACAATGATCCCGTCGGTCAACGACTGGCCATTAGTTCCTGTTCCGCCCCCCCTTGGTGTCAGAACAACGGCTCTATGCTCGGGATCAGCCGCCAGCTTCGCAAGAAGCTGAACGTCTTGAGCATCCAGTGGGAACACAGCTGCTTGAGGTAAACGCTGATAAATTGAGTTATCCGTTGCAAGCACCATCCGCTGGCCATAGCTATGGGCGATATTTCCTCGGAAGCCCGCATTAGCGAGCTGCTTTAAAAAGTCGTCGTAGTTCGCGCTTTGATTTTTGGACGGGAGCAACCGTGCGATCATGATAAAACTCCAACCGGCATGCGGTTTTTTCTAGACTGACTAACGTGTCGGCGGTAGGGGAAGTGCAATGCCGTTAGGCATGTCTGGACGTTCAGGGATTAAAGCCGTACAGCTTCACCGCGTTATCTCGAATGATTAGCCGCCGGTCACTTTCTGCAGGTGCCCAGACCGCCAAAAGATCGAGGATCTTAGCGTCGTCGGGTTTCTCGGATTTCATTGTCGGGTGAGGCCAGTCACTGCCCCACATCAGCCTGTCGGCTCTGCGCTTTACGAGTTCTGAAGCAACCTGTCCAAAATCAAGGTAATCGGGCGCTCCGCTTTTCGAGGTATTGTAGGGGGCGGAAAGCTTCGTCCATACGCGACCTGTGGCAAGTAATCTTGAGAGTGCAGCAAAGCCCTCTGAATTAACGCCACCGGGTTGAGCAAGTTGGCCCAAGTGATCTATCACCAATGGGCACGGCAGTTTGAGCAACTTGGACTCTAATTCCGGCAACTGATCGCCTGGAGACACCAATTGAACATGCCAACCTAGCTCAGTGACCCTTGAGGCAAGGCGTTCCAGCTCTTCGATTTTGGTACCGCCGAAGCTGAGGTTGAATCGGATACCCCTCACTCCAGACTGATCCAAGCTGCTCAGTTCTTCATCCGGTATGTTCGGTTGAATCACCGCCACGCCTCTTGCGTTGCCGTTGCTTTGGGCGAGCCCTTCGAGCATCAAGCTATTGTCGAATCCATAGGTCGAGGGCGTGACTATGACCATTCGCTCTAAACCCAAGCGGCGCTGAAAAAGGCGATAGTCAGCAAGCGTTGCTGTTGGAGGAGTCAGTGTGGAACCTGCAACAGGTGGCACTCGATCATCATAAAGGTGGATGTGGCTGTCGACGCTTCCCGCTGGAATCTTGAGGCTGGGAAGTTCTTCACCCTTTGACCAAGGCACCGCCCATGCCGGCATTTGGCAACAGGCTGCAAGGGCTCCAGCAGTTTCTATGAATCGGCGTCGGGTAAATTGCATAACAAATCCTCACTGAACGTCAGCATCGAAGCCAGTTCTTTCGGAGACATTGGTGTGGTGCCAGTATCAAAACGGCGAGCTGTGCGAAGCCATGGCTTTACCGAACACAGACGTGTCGACTCGATGGATTGTCGCGGCAGCAGACTCGATGACATAAAGGTCGGTGGTGCCGTCACAAGCGAAGGCTAGGTTCGTGGTGAGCAAACCCCCTGGTACTTTGACCCTTGCCTGGGGTTCGCCAATTGCGTTGAAACTCCAAACCGAGCCTAAGCCCGCGTGTGCGACCCACAGGCCTCCATCTGAATCCAGCGCCAGACCGTCAGGGCCAACACCGCCAGAAAGCTGAATGAAGTTGCCTACTTTTGCGGCGCCGTAGCCGGCTAAAGGAACACGCCAAATGGCATTCGCACGCGTTACCGCTAGGAGTAACGCATCCTCGTCCAGGTTCATTACTAAGCCATTAGGGCTGGGGATAGCATCCAGAATGCAATCTATGCGCCCGCTAGGCGTCATGCGGAACAGGCGCCCGGTTGGATCTTGCAATCCCGTCAAACCCTGATCGGTAAAGTAGAGGTCGCCGTTGCGAGCGAAGAACAGATCGTTCACGCCTTTGAAGCGCTCTACACCTGCACGTTCAAGCAGTGGCTTTATCTTTCCGGAGCCTGGTTCGTGAGTCATGATTCCGTGCTTGTGATCGGCGATAAAAACCAGCCCGTCCTCACGGATTTTCAGCCCATTCGGCCAGCCGTCGTACTCAACGGCTACCGAGAACACGCCTGCCTCATCGACGTTGAGCAGTCGACCGTTAACTATATCCACGCACCAGAGCACACCGTTTTTATCAAAGGACGGGCCCTCCAGAAAACTCTTGAAAATATGCTTGCCGGGCTGTGCCAAACTCCAGGTGGAGTGCTCACCTCCAGTTTGTAGAAATGAGGGATAGGTGGCGAATATCTCAGTGCGAAGTACGGGGGGCGACGCGTACATGGTCGGTCTCCTTTACTTGGCCTATCGGTTTGCGCGTCAAAAACATCGAGACGAGAGCGCCCAACGCCAGGAGCACGCCGGCAATCACAAAACCATAGTGGTATTGATGGGTCATGGAGATCACATAGCCCGTCACAATAGGTGCGCCGATGCCGAAGAAGTTACCACCTGTGCTGATGACCGCGATGGCTGTTCCCGAATCATCCTTCGATGGGATCAGGTCGTTGATAAGCGACAGGTTCGCGGCGACGGCGGCGGTGCAGCCCGTCAGCGACAGGGTAAAGCAGGCGAGGATGATCCGTATGTCGTGCAGAAATGGCACGAAGAAGATCAGCGTCGACATTAGAAGGCAGGCTGCGACCACAATTCTCCGTTGGCCGCCCCCTAAGGATTTACCAGCCATAGCACGGTCGCCGAGCATCCCGATGAAGATGCCCAATACCGCAGCACCAAGATAAGGGATGGCGGTGTAAAGACCACTTTTCAACAAGGTGAGTCCTTTTTCCGCTTGGAGATAGCTCGGCAGCCAAGTGAGGAAAAGGTACGTGGTGTAGACCGCGCAGCCATGGGTGAACGTTATGGCCCAGATGGTTTTTGAGCGAAGCAGCGCTTTCAATCCCAGCTTTGGTTCGTCCGGGGATGTGGGAGTTATGCCAGTATCCCGGCTACTCAGGATCAAATCCCGTTCTTCAAGCGATAACCAACGTGCGACTTCGGGCTGCCTGAACCATGCCAGCCATGCGGCTAGCCATAAGAGCCCAACAACAGCAGCTATGACGAAGGCAACACGCCATCCGTAACTGTTGACAATGATGCTCAGGCCCAACGCAGCAATGGCTGGCCCAATTAGGCTGCCTGCATGGAACAGTGAGGTCGCCATTCCGCGCTCGCGGGCGGGCACCCATTCGCGAAGGACACGCCCACCGGCGGGATAGGAAGTCGACTCTCCGACCCCCATCAGTAGGCGGGTGACCAGCATCGAGAAGAAACCGCCTGATGCAGCAGAGAGAAGGGTGGCCACTGACCAGACGCCGATACCCCAGGCGTTGACCAGCCGAGTGCCGTAACGATCCACCAGCATGCCCATAGGGATAAGTGCAAAGAGGTAGAGCCATAAAAAGGAGGACAGCAGGAGCCCAAGCATGAATGGGCTGATGTCGAATTCTTGAGTGATCTGGTGAGAGGCAATCGCCAGCGCCATACGATCAATGTAGTTGATCGCAGTCAGCGAAAACAAAAATCCATAAACCCAGTAGCGTCTGCGCATGATCAAACTCCCGTATTTTTATGTTTTTGGGTGGTTTGTTTTATGAGTAGACCCGCTGCAACGTACGAGCTGCGCGACGGTCAGTTTGAATGTCGAACGTGTAAGGGAGGCTTTACATGCCCCCCTTAGTGTCTTCACTAGTTATCAGCGAATACTCGCTCGGACTTTTTCTCTGAAACTATTCTCGATCCCGTCCTGGATCTTGAGTTTCTCGGCTAGCGACGGCACCAAGTGTCGACTGATGACGATAACTCCGTCCCGATCTCCTAAAATCGCATCGCCCGGATTACAAACTACGTTGCCGCAGGCGACCGGAGCACCGACTTGGCCAGGGCCATATTTTGAAGGGCCGGCTGGATTCACCGCGCGAGCGTAGGTGGGCAGCCCCATGACGCTTAATTCTTCAACATCGCGAACGGCGCCGTCGATAACCACCGCTGCGACTTTTCGAGCCAGGCACACCTCACCTAGCAGATCACCAAATACCGCACGGTTGGTTTCACCGTTGCCGTTGATCACCAGAACATCACCCGGCTTGGCATCGTCCAATGCCCTGTGGATGGCCAGATTGTCACCCTCCCAGGTGAGGACAGGTAGTACTGTTCCGTAGAACGAAGCTTTACCTGCGACATGATGGATAGCGGAAGCCATCATCCCCAGGCGCTGCAGTACATCGCCGATCAGTGCGACCGGATAATGGGATATCTCTTCAATCTGTTTAAGGGACGCGCGTTCCCAATCTTCACTCACGGTGATGCTTTCATCAGATACATTGATAAACATGGTGACCTCGGTGTGAATCCGTTTAACGCTATTATTTGAACGTCTTGAACACGGGCTTGTTAACTGGGTGCAGTGGCGCGTCGCCGCGCAAGACAGCAGAAATAGCCTCCACTGCGCTCATGCCAACGCGCAGTAGTGATTCATTGGTCTGCCCTGCAACGTGGGGAGTGACGAGCAGGTTGGGCAGATCTGAAACTGGGAACGTGTTGCAGCTAAACGGAGTGATCATGTCGGTGTTTTCCGCAGCCAGCACGTCGACGCCCGCACCACCCAGCTTTCCGCTGCGCAGGGCTTCAGCAACCGCAGCTTCATCGATCACGCCGCCACGGCTGGTGTTGATCAGGATCGCGCCTGTTTTCATCTTCTCGATTTCAGTCCCGCCAATGAGGTTCTCAGTGCCAGCCTGAAGAGGCACGTGAAGGCTCACGACGTCCGCTTGGGCCAGTAAGGTGTCGAGGTCGACCAAACGTTTATCAAAGCTCGAGTCATAAGCAGGGTCAGTAGCCAGCACCTTCATGCCGAAAGCTTCAGCAACTGGCGCAACATGCCGACCGATGTCGCCGAATCCGATCAAGCCCAAGGTGCGCCCTTCAAGCTCAATACCCGTGAGGGACAGTCGATCCGCCGCCCAAATATTGTTTCGAGTCTGATCCGTCGCCAGTTGGATCTTGCGGCTGATACCCAGCAGCAGAGCAAATACATGCTCCACAACACTTCTCCTGTTTGCGCCAGGCGTGTTAGTTACCCATACACCCAACTCGGCTGCCGCTTTGTAGTCGACGTTGTCGTAACCCGCGCCGTGTCGGGCAACGATCCGCAGCTTGGGGGAAGCAGCGAGCATCTCGGCAGAGATATGACCACCGCGTAAAAAAATGGCGTCCACGTCGAGCTGGACATCTGCGTAGGAAACCGCATGAGCGCCGTAGCCGAGTTCTACTTCGCCGAGCGATGAAAGGGCTTTAAGTACGTCTGGATGGATCGGGCTAGTCACATAAATCAAAGACATGATCTCACCTTATGAGAATTGGTGGGTGTTAGCGTCATCGCCAGCCGCCGGCGCATTTTTACGAACAGTCGAGATGACAATCAGTCCCAGAAGACCTGATGCGCACAGGATGAATGCGGGGGTGGATTGATTGCCGGTGGCTCCAATCAGCCAGGTCGCCAGGAATGGGCCTGAACCTCCGCCGATAACGGCACCCACGCTGTGGCCGAATGCGACGCCGGTGTGCCGAATGTGCATTGGGAAGAACTCCGGCATCACCGAGTAAGTACCCGCCTGGCAGAGCGCATACGGGATCATGCCGAGTGCAAGCCCAGCCATTGCTAGGTTGACCGAGCCTTGCTGCATTAGCATGAAGGACGGTATCGACACTGCGGCGTACGCCACGTAGGAGTAGCTCAGGATGGATTTGCCGCCTCTATAAGAGCCGAGCTGACCGGCGAGAGGAATCAAAAAAGCGGCAAGGATTACGGCGATTAGCACGATAGTGGATGCTTCACCTTTCGAGTATCCCAGGATAGAGCTGAAGTAGGCCGCGATGAATACTGTGCCAATGTAGGTACCGATGTTCTGTACCATCGCGATCATGATCACTTTGACTAAAGGCTTGCGGTAGTCACGAAGCAACTCAGCGAAGGGCTGGCCTTTCTTAACTTCAGCGTCGTTTTTCTTGGATGCGAATTCGGGGCTGTCTTCAATGCTCAGCCGCATATAGAGACCAATGACCCCTAGTGGCAGGGCCAATAGGAAGGGTATACGCCACCCCCACGAAAGCATTTCCGGATCAGTGAGACTCGCTGCGGCGAGACCCGCAATTGCGGCCGCCAACCCTTTACCGAATTGAGCAATCGATGGCAAAAAAGATATGTATAAGGCGCGGCGTTTGGGCGGAGCCCACTCGCGAATGTAGCTCGCAGCGCCACCGATTTCGCCTCCAGCGGAGAACCCCTGCAGCATGCGAAGCACAACTAAGAGTACAGGCGCCCACACACCAATCTGCGCATAGCCGGGTAACAGGCCTATCAGCGTGGCCGCAGCCCCCATCAAAGTGATGCTGGCAATCAGGCTAAAGCGTCTGCCTACCTTGTCTCCGACCCAACCGAAAGCGATCGCGCCAAGCGGCCTCACCAGGAACGCTGATCCGAACACAAGAAAGGTGTTTAGCAGGCCAGTCGTTGCGTCATCCGAGGGAAAGAAAACCAATGCCAGCGTCGCGGCGACATACCCGTATACGCTGAAGTCGTAATACTCGACGAATGTCCCAAATACAGCAGCTCTCGTGGCTTTCTTGGCTTTCCTCGTCTGTTCCGTTTCTTCAACGGTCGGCGCAGCAGGCTCGGCCATAACATTATTGTTATTCATGGTCACCTCGGTTGTCGGACGATTGCGCCATTCAAAAAATGGGACACTGTCCTGCTTTTGTTTGATCTAGCATCCCGAAGCTGGTGTGCCTTGTCAACAGCCATGAGCAGTTTGCGGTTGGGCGGTAGAAGCCGTCAGAATGCAGCTCCCGAAAGATCGGTTGACTCACGATGGCTCAAGTCCCCTCAACGCACACCGTCACCGCGACCTCTGTACAGACGTCAAACCACACACGGCTTATCGAGCTATTGGATGCGCTAGTCAGTCGAGCAGGGGCCGAGCCTTGGGGGGTGAGGGAGTTAGCGGCGCAGCTGAATGAGAGCCGGTCAACCGTCAGCCGGATACTCGCGACGCTGGTGGAGCGTGGAATGGCGCTGGAGGTCGGCACAGGCAAGTACAGATTGGGGCCAAGACTTAGTGTGCTCACAAACGCATTGAGCGCCTCGAATGTGTTGCTATCTGCCAGCGCACAACCACTGCGCCAATTGGCTGAGGCGACAGGCGCAACAGTGCTCATCTCAATCTGTTGCCCGATGAATAATGGGTATTTTGTAGCTTCGTGCGGTCTAGCGAAGTCATCGCTTATGTTCACGCCGCAGCTTGGGGTAATGTACCCGTTGACGTTCGGCGACCTGGGTCGCCGGTTCGTTGATGTGCTGGAAAAAAACACAGAGCAGCCTACCGTTTCATCTCTTAATAGCTTCGTCCATAGTGGTCAAAGTGACATTGGCTATTTGTCGGAGTTGGAGTTTCCTCAGCCCCTTTTTGTTGTCATGAAACAGCTTGCGAATGGCCTGCTGGCGGCAATTTCCGTGCACTCCGTCGATGGCGATAGCTCATCGATAAGTGAGCATATAGAAGGCCAGGTAATGCGGTTTGCTGATGAGGTGGCCGTACGAGTAGCTGCGGGTGTTGCTGAAGTCGCCAAGCGCATGCCAAGTATCGAACTTCAGGACGTGAAGTCGACATCATCCCGGCTCGAACGCCTGCTTTTGTTGGGATGTTCATGCCCAAATGGAGTAAGCAATACTGTGGGTCTCAATGACCTGCTGTTGTGCAACGCGGCAACAGGCAAACGACTTATTCAATCCGGAATCCAAACGGGGATCGTTAAATCAATTGACTCCTTTCTCTATCCAGGGCCTAAACTTTACCAATGGGCCGCGAAAATTGGGTACCGGGAGAATATCGCCGACCTAACACGCCCGACAGTAAGTGACCTGGTGCAAGAAACTGGCGAGACGATAGCTATCTTGTCATATGACGAAGTTACCCGACGAGCTGAATTTTTGGATGTGATTCAAGGCTGGAGGCCAATCCAGTACCAGTTATCAATCCATACCGACGTGCCGCTGTACGCCGGCGCGGCGGGGAAAGCGGTACTTGCTTATTGCGACGCCGAGACTGTTAACTCTATCGAGCTAGTCAAAATAACGGACGCTACGATCACATCACGCCAAGAGTTGCAGGACGAGCTGCGGGCTATTCATAAGCGCGGTTGGGCCACCGGTAACGGCGAGCGGGTTATGGGCGCATTTGGTCTAGCTGTGCCTTACTTTGCCGATGGAAAAATTCGCGGCTCGATTTCAGCGACTATCCCTCAGTACCGTAAAGATGATCGCGACCTACCTAGGCTGACGCAGCTGATGCTGGAAGCAAGTGCAAAAATTGAGCGACTTTTATCCTTGGGCATAACGCTTTAACAGCTTTAGCCACGGTTTGCTAGGAGTTTACAAACGAGCTGCTGTCTCTCGCCTATCGTTGGTTTTGGGTCTCGCACAGCCCGTTTTGCGTGGAGCCCTTTAACTTACGCTCGTTCGCAAAGCTTGTTCCATTGACGCTGCGTGCTCTTTAAGTTGTGGTCAACGTGAACGTGAACGTAGAGGTTCAGGCTTGATGGCGAGAAGCCCATCAAGCGCGTTCCTGGTCTGTAGTGCTGCCACTTAATTCTTACGAAGGCGCCACCCCTCGTAGGGCCTGCGGAGACGTCTAACCCGCCATAGCTGGATGCTTACGCTGTCTAAAATTCCCAAGCTATTTTGAGATGACAGGAGTTTGATGGCTAGCTATCCGTTGGCCGTGCTCATCTCCATTGTGCACGCTTTCCGCTATGGCTCTTGGTTCAATCATCGTGAGTAGAATGAAGAAGGTTAGGCAGGACAAGATAGCTAGGAAAGCGAATACGTAATCCCAGCTGTATTGGTCAAGGATCAAGCCTACAACGAATGGCGCGAATGCCCCACCCAGCGAGCCACAAGTGTTTATGATAGATGCGGCGAAAGGTACTTTGTCTTTGCTGGCCAAGCTCATCGGATACACTAGAAAGGTCGAAAAGCCAATATTCAGCATAATGCCTGCCAGTAAGAATAATCCCGCTAACAGGACAGGTTCAGTCGGGGAGTTGAGCAGAGCGACCATCATGACTACTGTCGACGCTGATGTTATCAGCATGGCGGGTTTACGCCGTTTATCAAATACTCGATCTGACAGCCATCCGCCAATCAGATTTCCCATTATTGCCCCCACCCAAGGAGCAGACGCGACGATACCCATCTTCATGATGGAATAGTGCTTTACCGTAACTAAATAAGTAGGTATCCATGTCATGATCGCATAGGTAATGCCTACAAGGAGCGCGTAGCCAAAAGCGCAACCCCATACGTTCCAGGATCTTAAAATACTCTTATTATCAGTGAGTAATTCAGCACGTTTGGTTCGGATCAAGCGATCTAGCCAGACGAAATTTCTAGCTGGAGTCTGAATGCCTGCGGCACCGGTAGCCCCATTTTTTTCATTTATGTAATCGAGCTCAGCTGAGTTGCAGTATTTGCTTTGGGAAGGGTCATCCTTTACTAAGAACCACCACAGAGCTGCGATGACAAAGCCGGGCGCGGCGAAAACGTAAAATACTTCTCGCCATCCCCAGAAATGGACAATCATTGCGCAGAGTGGCGGCACGAAAGCAGGAGCGAACTTCATCGCTGAGATGAAAATTCCAGTAGCCAGACCTTTTTCCCTTGGGGGAAACCAGCGGTTAATCACTGAAACAATGCCTATGTTGATTGGGCCTTCAGCTGCTCCCAGTATGGCTCTTGCCATCTTTAGCTGAAGCACTCCAGCCGTAAATCCAATCAATAGCGTGGACAACGACGTCAGGATAAGCGAGCCAGTCATCAGCTTTTTAATGCCAAAGCGGCTGTAGAAAAATCCTGCAGGAATTTGGACGGCGGCGTATGTAAGATAAAACAAGCTCGCCAGTGCGCCAATGTCGGTATTGCTTAGGTGGAATTCCTGCTTGATGAAAGGTACAACAACGCTGATGTTGGCTCTGTCAGCACCTGCGATCATGTATGCCAGAAAGAATATTGCTGCAACTACCCAGCGGAAAGAGCTCTTCGCCACGACGGACTTTTTCATTGATGTCACCGATTTATTAAATTTGTACTCGGTTGTTTTTACTTTCAAACTATTTCAGTTTCAGTTTCAGTTTCAGTTTCAGTTTCAGTTTCAGCTTTAGCTTTAGCTTCTGCTTAAGCACTCAGCATTGAGGGAACTCAATTTAGTCACGCCGAGCATTCCCATGTTTCGGCTAACCTCTTCCTGGATCAGCTTAAAGGCGTGTGAAACTCCTTCTTCCCCACCCACGCAGGCCGCATAGTTGAATGGACGCCCGATAAACACCGCTTTTGCACCCAAGGCGACAGCTTTTAAAACGTCACTGCCCCTGCGGATACCGCTGTCCAACATGACGGTCATATCTCCTACGGCGTCTACAATCTCTGGTAGAGCTAGGAGGGGCGCTATGCTCCCATCGAGCTGACGACCTCCATGGTTCGAAACGATCAAACCGTCGAAGCCCACCTCCTTCGCTTTAATTGCGTCTTGCGCATGAAGGATGCCTTTGATCACCATTGTGCCTTTCCACCGAGATCGGATTTTCTGAACGTGTGACCAGCTCAAGTGGCCACGGTCTGAAAAGTCCCGGAGTACGTTGCGGGACATTATCGGTGCGCCACGGGTGGCGTAGTTGTTCTCGAAGTGGGGCATCCCATGCTTGACAATCGTTCGCAAAAAAGTTGAGCACAGCCAGCGGGGGTGAGTAATTCCCTGCCAAGCCAATGAGGCAGATGGTCGAAGCGGCGTAGAGAAGCCGGCCCGGACGTTATTTTCGCGATTAGCAGCCACAGGCGTATCCACCGTCAAGACAAGGGTTTTCACCTTTGCTCGGGATATTCTTTCAATGAGTGCGTCAATCTGAGCTTCTTCACCAGGAAGGTAGGCCTGGAACCATGTCGTTGGCGCTGCCTCCATCACTTCTTCCAAACGAATCAGCGATGAGCCGCTCATGATGCAAGGAGCGCCGGCGGATTTGGCGCCGGACGCCATCACTACATCGCCCCGATAGCTGGTAAGAGCGGAGATACCCATGGGGGCAATCCCTACCGGCATCTTGTATGTCTCTCCGAACAGCTCGACTGACATGTCCCTCTGGGAAATATCCACAAGGAACCTGGGTTTGAATGCGTAGCTACTGAAGGAACGCCGGTTTGAGGCTTCTGACTGACCGTCCTCCACCGCTCCGGAAACGTAAGCGAAGAGCGGGCTGGGCAGTCGACTTTTGGCAGCAGCTTCAAAGTCATTAAGGTTCAGCAGAGCGTTCATTCGAGACATTGTCGGTGCTCCCGATCAGATCTTTAAGCGAAGAATTTTCTTGTTGACCGCAGCCTAGAAGACGCACCATGAGAATGAAAGCGAATAACATGCACTATGAATGTTCGCTTTTTTGCAACGGAGGCTGGCTATGACATTCAAACAGCTGGAAGCTTTCTATTGGGCAGCTACATGCCAGAGCTTCGCAGTCGCCGCCGACAGGCTAAATATTTCGGTATCTTCCCTGTCCAAACGAATCTCGGAATTTGAGAGCGTGTTAAACGGTGAACTCTTCGACCGCTCCACGAGGCACATGAATCTGACAGCAACCGGTGAAGAGCTGCTTCCTCATGCCCGAGCTTTGCTTAGAGACGTCGACCAGTTTCGCATGCGGGCTAGCAGCAGCCTTTCGCTTTCGGGCCGCTGCAGATTTGGCGTCGGCGAGCTAACAGCCCTCACATGGCTTTCACCGATGATGTCGTCCATCAGTCGCAAGCACCCAGGTCTATGGGTAGAGCCCATAGTCGACGTTGGCGAGCAGCTCGAGCGAGGCCTTGAGAGCGGAGAACTGGATTTTGCGATCATTTCAGGGCCATCGACTCGAGCGGCTATCTCGTCTCATGTGATTGGATATGCAGATTTTACTTGGGTAGCATCCGTCCAATCTGTTGCCCAGCTGACGCCATCTGATCTTGGAAATACGACGCTAATCACCCTACCCAAAGGCGCTGGTACGGTGAGGTTGCTTGACGAGTGGCTCACGGCAAGGCACGTGACGGTCGGTCGTCAGATGGTCTGTCAAAGTATCGGAGGGATTGCAAGCCTGATAGCTGGCGGCATAGGAATAGGTTTTTTGCCTGCGGCCTGGGCCCAAGCGCTGATCAGTAAAGGGTTGTTACGCCATCTAAAAGAATTTCCCCCTCTAGAGCCTCTCCCTTATGCGTTCCATTGGCGACGTGATGATTCTCGCCCCATGATGGATAATTTGCGGGAGATTGCGTCAGATGAGATTAACTTCTGTGCCCCTCCGTCTTTATGTTAAGCGGGGGCTGCGCACCCCGACCAGCGCCAGGTGCTGGTAAGGGGTTACCTTTGCAATGGATAACGGACAGCCGTTTCCATCGCTGAATACCATGGACAAACCCTTTGCCAATGCAGATGGCTCAATTGATGTGCATTTTGGTCAAGACTCACCGGGTACCGACAAGAACTGGATCCGAACGTTACCCGCCAAGGTATTTTTCGTGATTCTGCGTCTCTATGGCCCGACCAAGGCCTTCTTCGACAACGTCTGGAAACCGGGCGACTTACACAAATTCGGCAAACATAGAGGTGCGATCACTATGGCTTTCATCTCTCGTTTGCCGAGCCTGCTCGGGCTCAATCGATGTCGGACTTCCTTGCAAGTTCAGCGTCCGCTTTGGGTCGAGAGCTGCCTCAAGACTGGGTATTCGCATCACGGATCGGTCTGAGCACAATCGCCCCGTCAACCAATTCGATGCTCAAGGAATCACCCAAACCGACGTTCATTGCTGCAAGGGCATCTGGTGGGAGACCGATGATGACGTCTCCGCTACCATCACCCGGATCTTGCCAGTTCACGATTGTTCGCACGGCTTGAGTCATAATGGAAAAGGTCTGGACTGGTGGGAAAGCCCTCATCCTACGCCCGCATGGCACCGACTGACAGCTCTCGGCCAGAAGCGGTCATTTGCACCCACCTGCGCATCTCAATCATCTGCCAGACGATAGAGTGCTTGAGCATGCGATACAGTCAGGCCAGCACGCTGCAAGTTTCGGCGGCTCTGAGAGCTGGCCAGCGCGGTCGCAGCGACCCAGTGGCAACCGAGCTTTTTAGCTTGGTCGACTCGGTGGGAAATCAGTGCTCCGTGATAGCCAAGGCCTCGTGCGTCTTTTTGCGTTGCAGCTGTTCCAAGGTAAGCAATGCCATTGTTGGCCAAATACATTGATGCCCCTGCCAACACTTTCCCATTCACCTTTAGGATGTAAAGCCTCAGACGTCCATCTGTTGCCAGCCCGGCAAACGAAGCGCTATTCAGCGGTCGGTACTCCGGTTTGGTATGGATGTTGTATCGCATGAAGAAGCTGGTCATATCCTGCCTGGCTTCTTCAACTGTCGTGTAGCCCTTGGCGGGCACCCACTCTGATTTGAGCGTCCCGAAGAAACGCTCTGTTGGTGCGTTGTCCCAGCACTGCCCCCTGCAGCTCATGCTTTGCGTTATCCCATGCTCCAGCAACACGGATTGAAAGCGCTGGCTGGTGTATTGGCAGCCTTGATCTGAGTGGAACATCAAGCCTGCATGTTTGCCTCGAACTTCCACCGCCATTCTCAGCGCCTTGCTAACCAGGTTGGCGTCATTGATCAAAGAAAACCCCCAGCCCACGACTCTGCGGGCGAACAGGTCAATAACTACTGCCAAGTGATACCAGCGCTTCCCAACCATCAGGCTGGTAACGTCGCCGCACCAGACCTGATTGATTGCGGTTGGCTCGAAGTTACGTTCGAGCAGGTTCTTGGCCACAAATGCTTGGACGCCTCTGGAGCGGTACTGATGGCGGCGGCGCTGTCTGCTGGCCAGATTTGCCTCCGCCATCAGCTTTCCGGCCAAATACCTTCCGACCTGAAGATGCTGGGCCTTCAAGTGCTGAGAGATCATCCGCGCCCCTGCACTTCCCCGGCTTTCAACATGCAACTGCACGACTTTCGCCCTGAGCGCGTCGCGGTTAGCTGTCGGCGCTGAACGTCGCTTAATCCAGTCATAGAACGCGCTGCGGGAAACGCCCATCACACTGCAAAGCAAGCTGGTCGGATATGAACTCGACTCCCTCAGCTCCTCAATCAGGAAAAACGATCGGGATCCGACATCAAGAGAGCCGTAGCCTTTTTTAATATTTCAGCCTCGGTTTCTAGGCGCTTGACCTTGGCTCGCAGCTGTTGAAGCTCTCGCTGTTCGTCGCTGATTGCCTTGGTACCTGCTACTGGCTGCCCTTTCTGACGCTCTTTACGAACCTGATCAACCCAGCGACGCAGAGCCGTACGGCCAACTTCCATCGATGCACAGACGTCGGAAATTGAGCAATTGTCATCAAGAACCATGCTTGCAGCACGTTGCTTGAACTCGCGGGTGTAGGTCTTTCGCTCTTGCATGGAACCTCCTGATTGGGCGAATCATATCGCCCTTAAGAGGTGTCCGGGATCATTAGGCCAGTTCAATGATGCGCTCCTGCCGCAGCCAAAAGCGGCGCCATCCCATGTAGCCGATTCAACCGGTAAGCATTTTCGAACCAGGTCAAGAAAGATCCGATCCGTTCTGCGAATGGCGGAATGTGGCGTCCAACGCTCACGCCACGAGTTCGAACTTCTCCCGGTATCAGTCGGGTAGATTCGCCGCCGGCCTCAACCTCGATCTCCAAATGTTTCTCGGAAAGCCCCTTGTAAAGCTCACGATGGAAACGGGTGATCGATTCACGGGTGGTGATTTCCGACGCATTGATTGGGTCGTCGGAGAGTCGGGTCTGAGCTTCAATGTGATGCTTGATTTCCAGCAGATCCGATACTGCTTCACCATCTGGTGTGTTCACCTGAGCACTCAGCACACTGGCGGGCGATGCCGAGTTTCCCTCGATCTTGTTGCTGTAGTACGAATTCACCTGACGTTGCAGATGGATCATCGGAGCGCGTAGCGATTTGGGGATGTTCGCACTCAACGCCGCGTCGAGCTGGATAAGCTCGTCAACAGCCTCTATTAGATCGTCAGGAGCTCTATCCTGAGTGACGTAGGGTGTCAGTGTCATTTGTTGACTTAGCCTTCATTGAAGCCCGGCCGATCTGGAGTTGCTGTTTTCATTTTGATGAATCGATGTCTTCGGGTGCAAGGTGCTTACTTTGGCCAGATGCCCCCACCGCTAGCCGTGAAGGATTCCGACGACGGCATCTCGGGCAGCATCAAGGACTTTATCCGGCTCTGAGTTGAGCAAGGTTTTAGGAGCCCTGGCTCCCAGATAGCTATTGGTGTATCCGAACCAGCAAGCCATCGACCATCCATCCTTTTTAGTGGCAAGGACAGTGATGATTTCACTCAATCTCTCAACTGGCTCATCCGAGCAAGCAGGGTCAAAGGCGTAGCATGGGAACAGTTGAATCCCTTTGTGGTTGAAGCTGAAGATACGTCCGTCCGCTTCCCATCGAGTCAGTTGCTGACCGAACTCCAGCGGTTCGGCACCCGCGAGTGCTGCCAGATCATGGACGGTAAGCCAGTCGCCGCTGCTGATGATGGTATCCAACGTCTGGGAGAGCATTTTCGCCAGTGTCAGCAGCGATCTTGCATGCCGAGTGCTCTCTGAGCGGGATGGAGGTTCATCCTCTTCTGCACATGAGGGCTGTGTTGGCGCCGGCATGACCCGGTTAAGGATGTCGATAGCGTCAAGGTATGCCTCTATCTCAGCGGGAGAGAAATCACCATCAAAGTCGATGGTGAGTCTGGTAGTACCCTTTCCTTGCGGTGCTGTGTCATCGCTCGGTGTGGATCGGCTGACCTTGATTCTGTTATTAGGCATTGGATTACTCCCTTAAGCGATACTCACGACCTGCTCAGGCGTTCCAAGCGAGAGACACCTCATTGGTAAAAGCCGTATTCGATACGCATCAAAACTTCCATGACCTCGGTGAATTCGTGGACGTCGCCCATCCGCGTGCAGGGCTTTCGCCTATTCAGACTTCGGATAGGACTCTCAAACCAGGTGCTTGCCCTTGCCCGAGATCCCAGCACCACAGTAGCGCGTGAGAGAACCTGTGCTCGAGCTGATGTGAAGCAGTGATATTCGACGCTCAAGCAACCAACCCCTGTCGAGTGCGCGAGCCCCAATATTTGAAGGCTGACGGCCAAGCGCGCTCCTACTGTGCCGGAGATGGGCTGAAACTCGGGCACAGTGACCGCAGCCGGTGGAGCGATGTGCTCAGGCGTATCGCGCTCCCTTGAATCGCAGAAAAAAGGATCGATAAGGGGCCAGGTCGCCAATGCTGGATGCAGAGTTTGAAGGCTGAGAGGAAGCTTCGAAATTTCATCCTGCCTGATCGCCTCGCATCGTCCTGCCAGTCTCACGGCTTCTGGAGTAGGGTAATGGCGGAGGAGTTGTTTGGCTTGATCCCGGACGTTGTCGGGCAATGATTTATTTCGCGAAAGCATCGCCAAGAAACTGCCCGTTTCAATCACGCTAAGGGTCCGCTCGTAGGGTGTCGTCATTGTGGTTGCACCGCACGAGGGACCAAGGCAAAAAGCTTCGGGAGGACTTCGGTGGCTTTCCCGATGAACATTAGCTCATTCGGCTCAGCGGTACTGACATCCTCCGTGTTGACGTGAATGACTGTCGCGCCGGATGACAGCGCAAGCCGCGGAATGTCAGCCGCAGGAGTGACGATCCCGGATGTGCCTACGGAGATCAGCACGTCGCAGTTTTTTACCAATGCGATCGCCGATTTCCAAACGTCTGATGGCAAATCCTCGCCGTACCAAACGACGTTGGGCCTTAGTTTTCCACTGCACCTTCCACAGCGCGGCGGCTCGATCAGTGCTCCTTCGGATGGGATGGGTATTTGATGCTCGGGCAGTGTTCCTGGTCGATGGCACGCAAAGCACTTTGGCGTAGACAGGCTGCCGTGCAGATGCAGTACATCGACAGAGCCGGCTCGCTCATGCAAATCATCAACGTTCTGCGTGATGACAGAGACTTTTCGGCCTGTGGCTGCCAATTGGTCGACCGCAAGATGGGCAGCGTTTGGTTGGGCATTTGTAACCTGCTGCCGTCGCCACAGATACCACCCCCACACGAACGGCGGATTTTTGCGAAAGGCGTTCGCCGTTTCTAAATCTCGCGGGTCATGCTGGGCCCAAATCCCGGTCAACGGATCGCGGTAGGTAGGAATTCCGCTTTCAGCCGAAATTCCCGCCCCCGTGAAGACGACGACTTTGCAGGCTTTCGACAGATATTCAGCAGCGCATTCGAGAACTGACATTAAAAATGTCCTCGTGGACGAGCCAGGAAGGTCAAGTTAATCCTAATCTCGCTGACGATTCGCGCCTCAGGTAAAGCGGGGCGTACATCTGAAGATCCACCGACTTGGGCCCAGATTCCGAAATCCGAGGACGATGGTTTTCCAAACGCTTTTGTGAGAACCATACCTGGGTCGTTTTTTTCTTTCGCAGGTCCAACTCCCCCATTTTGTAAACCCCGCAGGAGGTGCGATAAACGACGGCACTTTTATCGGTTGCTATACCCTGGAAGCAAGTGATCTGGTGCAGGTCTTCCAGGCTCCATTTGCCAGATCGGCTTAGGGCTGGTGGGCACAGCATCTGTACGCGGCTAATCGTTACGTCAGAGGCAGCAGCCATGAAGTGCTGAAGCTCATACGCGCAACTGACCATAGCGGCACGATCGCCCATCCCGGTTTGGGCTGAGGTAATTGTGATGAGGAAGCCTATACCTTCTAACTCACAGTGTGTCCTAGTGAATACGGTCCGTTCTGCTGGATCAAGTACGTATATCAATTACTAGCCATTCCGATTCAGCCGGCCTGCTCGTACACCCACTGCAGAAAAACATTAGGTATCGCGGAGACACATTCTCGATTTTAATTCAAGGGTTTGGAGTAGATAGAACGTTTGTCAAGGCCAAGCAAGCCATTCTACGCTCCATAAGGTAATGATATACCCCCACGATGTGAGGCGTCAAAGCATGGCTTTATTCTCTCTTTTGTGGGTACACGGAAGAGAGATGGATTATTCAGAGGTTTTAGGACAAGTCATAAGGGAGGTTCGAGTCGCCTCTGGAATCAGTAGAGAGGCCTGCGGGCACGTCCTAAACCGAGATCACCTTGCCAAGGTCGAGCAGGGGCACTTGGCCATTTCCGTACTCAAGTTCAACTCCCTATGCCAGTGCTTAGGAATCTCTCAAAGCCTAATGCTCATGGCTGTGGAGGCGCGGCTGAGCGCCGTTGATCTGATTAGCTATCGCGAACAACAGGAAAGCGAGTTCACCCGCTTAGTCGAAAACGGCCTGTTGAGTAGAACAGTCAATGCCGGGGCTGTTCGCGGCGTACGAGGAAAGAAGGCGGACGAAAATCGCCTCGCCATTCGAGCCTTACAGGCTGAGGGGCTGACTAAAATGGACATTGTTCGTAAGTTGGGCATCAGCCGCGCGACAGTCGACCGTTATTGGTTAAGATCATGATCAGGAAACAACCGCACGCGGGCTATGCAGCCTAAAAAAGCTCACGTAAGCGTCTCCAATGGGCATCTGGCTTGCCCTTGGAATCGCGCCTTACTTTTTGTGTTTGAAACTTTTAGTCGTCAATCGTCTTGGCGCTGACAATTTGTCTGGACAAGCGGGACTGATAGCCAATTGACGCCCAGCATCACGACAAGCCCAAAAAACGAACGTTTTAACCGGCAGCCCAGATGGAAAATCGTCCGACTTGTGAGCACCGAATGACGGCGGGAAATTCAGCTATGTCGTACCGCGACCTCTCAGTGAATGGCTAACAACGCTTGGATAGCTAACAGCAATCGCAGGGTTCAAATTTAGTGCATGCAAAACTCTCTTCAAGTCTTCAGACAAGACACTGTCACCATCACTTTCCGCCTCGGCAAGCATTGAGCTAACGATATTTATAGCTTGATTCAGCTCTAATGCCTCATCGGGAGCCGACGAGTCCAGTTCATCGTAAGCCCAGTCTACATATCGCCACAGGCTCTCAATGGACGAATGTCCAGTGACGCTCGCCAGCTTTGAAAGAATTGTGGTTAGAAGCTCAACCCCAATAGACTTCCGCTGGCTTAAGAGTCTTAATCTAACCACTAACTGAAGGGTAATAAACCTGTGTCTAAGCATGTGCGCACTGGCAGACACAGTGACTCCAGCTTCGGTTCTGAGATCGGCGAAAAGCTGAGTTACAGAAGCTGGTGCCATTTTCCGACCCTGTCGAGTGCAAAAAGCGAATTCAGAATCAACAAAGAGAGGCTGTTGCTTCTTCAACTTCCGAATCAAAATTCGCCTAGATGTCTCTAGGTATCCTACAAGAGCATCTATCGTGTCTTGAGGCAAAGGAATTAATCGTTCAGGATTACCTCTACGCTTAGACGTTGCGACCTTTAGCATTCCGGTATTTCTCGACTCAATAATACTACTGACCGTGATTGAAATTAGCTCCTCACGTCGGACCCCAGCGTCTGCCAAAACAGTCAGCATCATCTGGTTGCGTTTTCTTACGAATCCAGACTTGCTCAGCCTAGCGCTTGCCTCCATCAGCTTTTTCAAAATCCCCAGCGCCATTGGGTGGACTGTCTTGGAAACATTAGCAGGGACCATAGCGCGATGACGCATCCTGGCACGGATGCGGCCTGTTGGTAGCTTTACCATATCAATCATAACCGTAAGCGCGCACCGCTCTGTTGAAGTACCTACAATCTTCTCTTGAACAATTGAGCCCTGAGCCCACCTGTAAAAGCTTAGGACACGCAAAATGAGACGATTGATATGATTTCCAGTAATTTTGCGTACAGTTGGTAGCCAATCAGCAAACTCTTCTAAATGATCATCTGCAACCTCAAACAGAGGTATTTGCTCTATGTCTAAGAACCGAACAAAGGAAGAAAGCTCAGCGCAATAGGTATTAACAGACGAAATGGCCAACCCACTTCGTCGACATGATATCAAATACATGTTGATTTGCCAGCAAAGACTTCCTGAGGGCCAATAAAGGGCGCGAAGCCTTCCCGCGCTCCAGCGGCCATTATTGGGATATTTGGAAAATCCAGGCAAGCGGAAATTCTCAGAAGCAGGAATCCAAAGTTGCTTCATTTATTCTTTGACCAGTCGAATATGAGGGTTGCTCCCATAACGCCTAAAGTGGCGATCTAAGGCAATTTTAGCCGAGTCACTTCCTCGAGCAATCTTTTGGAATTTTTCAAGTAGATCAAGATAGCGTGCTGTCATCTCCAAAGCCGAATCCACGGCGATCTGGGTCCTAACCTGCAGCTCCTCAAACCGATCCGTTTTTCGAGAGTTAACAGAGGGACCACGGGAAAGTTCGGTGATCTTCTTTGCATCTAGCAAAAGTCCGGCAACTCCTCCTTCATACATTGTTACCATGTGTTTCCTAAGGGTCTTTGGGCTAATAGGATCTATCCCCAACTCCGGCATAAGCATTTGCGATAGGCTATCTAAATTTCGAAAATGTAGCCAAGCAACATCTGCTGGATTATTTTCCTTAACAAGCTGTGTAAAATATTCGATCCTAGATAAGGCGCTTTTTTGAGCTGCAGCAGTTTTTGCCTGTACGCCAGGCGCCACTTCTCCTTTTATCAGTCTAGGCATTACTCATTGTTCCTGTTAGAGATAGCAAAATTGTGAAAACCTTATGACCGCCGCACTGTATCTGCACCGGTTTGGCTCTAAATGTTTTTTCTTCGGCGAGCATTTCTAGATAATCTTGAATTTCATCTGAAGCTAACAACTCTATGCTGGAGCAGCCGAAATGATTGAGAACCACTGAGCGCAAGATTTGGACATTTTCCGATTGATCGTCAGAACAGATGGCCGATCGTGCCATCGCTGCCTCTGCTACAGACAACTCTTTTCCTGTCAAGCTTTCCTTAACATACCGCCATGTACGTTCTATATTTGCGTGCCCCATGAACCATGTCAGCGTAGGTAATGAGTTTTCTTCTCCTCCCATATGAAAGAATGTCATGGCAAAGTACCGGCGAAGCTCGTGTGAGCGTACTAGCCATGTAGAACCATTCTCTCCACGCAGATCAAAATACAGACTCAGTTCTATTAAAAGCCCATTCACAGACTCTGGCTCTAATGTACCCAACCCTCTAAGTCCGAACTGAAAAAATGCCATTTTATGAAGCTGCGAATCATCCCTCGGCTGGATATTGAGGCATATCGCTTTAAGAGCTTTAAGGGACGATAAACAATCGCTGACTATCTGTGGAATCGGCTTATGCATCACACGCCTGGAATTGTCTACCCCTGTTTTCCTCAAGGCTATTTGTACGGTCCTAGCAGCCAGCTGATCTGCCGACGGCTCCAAAATTTCAGTTACTTCTCTGCGTCGACAACAAGCCAAAAGGCCAACTAAAGAATAGCAAACGGCACTATGCAACCTTAACAAGATTAGAATTATAGGCATGTTGACCTGAGAACGTTGATCACGACTAGGCTGCGAGGGCGTTCTGCGCCATCGCCCAGCGATTTCTTGCAGTTTTGGATCTATTGCCACCTTCTGCTCGGCGCGAAGTAAACGCAACGCAATCCCGGCTTCAGACTTATCGTCCTCCGGCTCCAAAGCCTGTTCCACATGTTTTATACAATCAAAAATCTTAGGATAAATGTCCAACATCCAATTGCAGCACCCTCCCAGTAGTCCCTTTCCAACAACACTAGGCAAAGTGCGTGTCCTGCTGTCTTCACGGCGCCTGAATGGTTTTAATGCTTCCAGGATTTTTTCAGGCTGCGCAAGTTCGGCAGTACAGAACTCCGGAATGGTTGCAAGCGCACGACTTAGCACTGTGAATACGCGAACAATTGCTGCTGTGCTCCAAGACGAGTCATCACCGACAGTAGATGAAGGAGAACTCTCGAACTGGCTTAGATAGCTAGACAATGGCTCAAGTTGCCGGACTCGATGCGCTTTAATAAGCAGCGCTTTCGCGACGAACTTCGATTTCAGTCTGCCGTCTTTTCCATATGCGTCTTTTACTAAGAGGTAGCCTCTCACTGCAGCAGGATCGCTTGGATCGACCCGCTGCGTACGTAGGAAACTTTCCCATCTCGCAATCATATCGGAGGTAGCGGTTACACCACCAAATTTGTACAAGTCGAAAAAGTCTACCAAATCATCAATACTTGCAACAGCTAACCCAACCTCCCGAAACTGGTCGCCATAACGCACGTCCAAGAACTCTAAAAACCAATAAACCGCCACGTGGAAAAATTTGATATCACGAAGACTGTTCCCGGATAAGGCAAGGGGACCATCATGCGACCAAATGAAAACGCTTTTAAACTGCTTCCTCACAAGCGCGTATCGCCGATCTGTTAGCAATCCGCCCGGAAAATCCTTGTCCCATCGTATATTGGTTCCACCTTTAACTTCACCGCCAACTTCACGCATGTCTCCTTTATTATCGACAAGCCAAACATCAGCCTCCACATCTGAAATCAGCCAATTAGGTTTGTGCACAACATCGAAGTGCCTAGTGGTATCATCAAAATATTTATATATTGCTTCGGGTAGGACAGCCACAGTTACCAAACCTCCGGCAAGCGAATCTTATCGACCAGTCTCGACTTCAACTCTCTAGCAGATTGAGCTAGCTGCGCGAAGGCTTTCATAGATAGGGGCAAGTCGGCTTGGAGGGCATCCACAAATTCGACCCAAAACCTAGGTTTGACCCCTGTTCTCTTATCGGGTGTCTCTAAAAACTTCGGGCTAGCATTTACCAACTTTTCACGATACAACATTGCTACTGCCAGAGCACTTGGATCCTCCGACAAAATCACTGAATTCTTCTCGGCCTTCAAATTACAATGTGCAAGAACGCTACCTGCGTTGTCCTTCACCTTGTCGTTCGGAGTGGCAAAGCCCTGCAAGAACCCGTGCAATTCTTCAATAGTTGAGAAATCAGAAGCCCTTAATTTTTCATCCTCAAAGCCCAAGGATGACACAATAAGATAGTTTTGATGCCGGCGAATCTGTCGCTCATAAATGACTTGGCGCAGTGCCGGGGGTATATAGTTCGTGATGGTAGTGTTTACATTTTTGTGGCCAAACGCCCTTGCAGTAGCCACTAGATCACCATCTGTTTCAAGATAGCGAAGCACACCCGAATTTACCCTGATCGCCTTAAATGTAAGCTTATTAGCCCATGGACGCACCTCGGGATAGCGCTCAGCGAAACGTAAGAGCCGAGTGCTATTCGCGGTACTCCCTCGTTTGTTGTGTACGAGATTTGTCTTCAAAGCTCCTAAAAGTGCCTTCTCCGAATATGCTATGAGTTCATAATGCAGCCCACTCACACCGACCCAAAGAAAATTTGCCTCTTCATGCTTGCCCTGCCTTCGCATTTCTTCTCGCACTGGCTTTGTCCATTCAAGGACTTTTTGAATTACCATTTCGCAAAAAGGGCTGAGACGAGCCGACTTCTCTTCACCCGCACGTGGCTTGGTAACAACCAAACGAGTTTGCTCCTCATGCTCGCCGGCGATCGAAATCAAACGCGGTTGGCCCTGGTCGTCCTCAATCTTAGCTCGGTATAACGATGAAGCATTTAGCTGAGGGCAGTCCAACATCAACAGCAGTATACAAATTACCGCTGTCTCACTCGACATGACTCCTAAATAGGGGAGAAGATTATTCTTGCCATATTTCTGGACAAACTGCCAATAAGGATACGGGCTTTTTGACGCAATGCTTATACCATCACTTTCATACTTTCGATGAGGGCGAGGTAGGCCGCCCATTTCCCTAGCTACTACGACGAGGATATTTCCTAGTAAATTAGGATGGCCACCATTGACTTCAAAGAAGTGACGACCACAGTCCGGGTCTATATACCGCCTCCGTCGCGCTGTGTCTTTCACTATCTCTAGTAGTTTAGAATCCGTATTGGCTAATAACTCACCGCCTTCGCTCTGCAAGTTGATTAGCTCTTCAAACTGATCCCTGGCGCACTTCTTTATGGTCGCAAGCGCATGCCGAAGCAAATCAGTGTAGGTATCCAAATAAGTTTCATTGCTTTCAATGATAGACATAGTAATGAATAGATCATCATTATATGAATCCGCTTCAGCATTGAAGTTCTTAGGTGAATTAAAGGAAGACTGATTGTTTTGAACAAGTATGTTCCGATCAGCCAGAATGCTGCCTCCGCCAGGTGCAGAGATGTAGCCAGCTCGAGTGTCAAAGGATGGGAGAATCTTACCTTCGATTAGATAACGCAAAAATACTACAAAGCTTTGCCAGTTATTAGTACAGGTGGTGAGCGCTGCCCCGTCCATGACGCGCTTTTCATAAAACTTGCGCCTCAGCGAGGCGAGTTGAAAAGCGAGGCCTTGAGGAGACATAGCGAGGCATAGCGCTTCCCATCTTTCGGCTTCGGAGATCTCGGCCCAGTGCCTAAGCACCATTCTCACCGAATAGATTGCGCTAGGCGCATTGTAGGGGCGAGAAAAACGCTTCAGAGCCAGCATGAATTCGGGGATGGCGGCGTGTAGCCACCGTCTCAGGAAGCTGAAATCTACGTTTACGTAACCACTCTTACGTCCACTCGCCCTTACGCTGAGGATCAAAGCTTCCTCCCGGATCTCTTTCCCAAGGTGACGAGCTACGCGAGTTTTGTTTTTGAGCAAGGTAGGACCCGTTTTGTCAGAGCTAAAGCGCAAGGCTGCCGGAACGAATCTATTTCCCTCAACGGCTTTCACTCACAAAAGCGGCGACCAGTTGAAACCGCGCCGGAAACCGCACGCGATCGCGCGCGCGGGAAATGACGATATGACCCGATTCCAGGGGCTCTCGCAAAACCTCCAGCACGCGGCGGTCGAATTCCGGGAGCTCATCGAGAAACAGCACGCCGTGATGAGCCAGGGTGATTTCGCCAGGTTGCGGCCGGCTGCCTCCTCCCACCAGGGCAGGGCCGGATGCCGAGTGATGAGGCTGACGGAAAGGTCGCTGCGGCCAACTCGTCAGCGGCTCATGGCTGGCGACCGATTGAATCGCCGCGACCTCCAATGCCTCGAACTCGTCGAGCGGGGGCAGCAACCCCGGCAGGCGACTGGCGAGCAGCGTTTTACCCGTGCCGGGAGGGCCGCTGAACAGCAAATTGTGGGCGCCCGCTGCCGCGATCAGCAGAGCGCGTTTGGCGGCGGTCTGCCCTTGTACCTCGCTCAGGTCGGGATAGGGTTGCGTCTTGAGAATCAAACCGTTGGATTTGTACGGCGGGATGACGGTGTGGCCATTCAGATGGGCCACCAGCTCGAGCAGATGACTGACTGCGATCACTTTGAGGCCGGACGCCAGGCACGCTTCTTCGGCATTGACGGCTGGCACGATCAACGTGTGCCCGGCAGCCCTCGCAGCCAGCGCGGCGGGTAAAACGCCTTGAACGGGGCGTATGGCGCCAGACAGCGCAAGCTCACCCAGGCATTCGACGCCGTCCAGGGCGAGGGTCGGCACCTGCGCGCTGGCGGCAAGAAGTCCGAGAGCGATGGCCAGGTCGAAACGCCCGCCGTCCTTGGGCAGATCGGCCGGCGCCAGATTCAAAGTGATGCGCCGCGCCGGGAATTCCAGTCGACAGTTGACGATGGCACTGCGCACCCGATCCTTGCTCTCCTTCACTGCGCCCTCGGGTAAGCCCACCAGCGTCAGGGTCGGCAAACCGTTGGCCAGGTGCGTCTCGACTGTGACGGCGGGAGCCTCGACGCCGACTTGGGCGCGGCTCAGAACGATAGCGAGCGACATGACTTTCCTTGATAACGGCACCGCGTCCTGCGGCGTGTTGAAGGATAACCATGACCAGCGGGCCGGGCTGCGAGGCGCATCCTACGGCGTGTGTCCGAATCGGGAACCAGAGCAGCGGAACAACCACTCAATTCCCACAGCGCGTTGTCTGCTCAGACGTAGGCAGCTTCCGATCCCTGCGACAGGACAAGATCATGAATTCAATAACCCCATCGATTCGCACAACGCCGCTCGATCTGTCGAGTACTCAGCCACGACCGTCTGCTGACCAGCAGCCTGGAAGCAGGTTGGCTGGAGGGACAGGCAATGCGGTTTCCTTTATGTCCCAGCCTCAGAACTCACAGATCAATTTCGGACCAGCCAACGCGCTGCAACAGCCTCAGAGCAGCAATGCACTGGCAAGCGGCGCTCAGACCGATCCGCTGACGCAGCTGGTCTCGCTGATTCAAGAAATGATTCAACGTCTGCAGGCGCTGATGCAGGGAGGGACGAGTTCCGCCGACGATCAGGGTTCAGGCGTCAAAGGCGTCGGTGGCAATGGTGGGGGCGGCAGTGGCGGGGATGGCGCGGGCCAGATCGGCGGTGGCTCAGGGAGCCATTTCGCCAGTAAAACAGCCGCCCCGGAAGGCGCGTCGCCGACGGGCAAGAGCAGCGGCGCCAGCCCGGCAAGCGGTAATTTCTCCGAGCATTCGCTGGGCAACCAGCTCAGCGTTCAGAAGTCTCCCGAGGACCACATTGGGATGGCCAAAGACCCTGAGCGCGGCGATGTGATCAAGGTCGACTTCAATAAAGGCCATTACACCGAACACTCAACCAGTCCGCGCGCCGAGATCAAGGACGGCACCAAGCTTCAGGAAGGGCAGCCGTACAGCTTCAAGTTCGGGATGAAGCGCGAATCCAACAACGACGGCACCTTCTTCCAGGTGCTCGACCACAACAATGCCAAGCCCAGTCCGCGCGCGTGGCTGGCATCCAAGGACGGACAGTATCAGTTGCACCTCAAGACCAGCGAAGACAGCAATGCGCCGTCCAAGGTGTTCAACATCGGCAAGCCCGGGGATGCCGCAAAGGACGTGGGCAAGTGGGCGGACTTTCAGATCGATTTCAAACGAGGCGTCGGCAACGGTGAAATCTCGGTAAGCAAGAACGGCGAGAACGTCTTCGACAAGAAAGGCATCTCCACCATGTTCGATACCCACAGCAGCGATTCGTACGCCAAATTCGGGCAGTACCGCAATGAAGGCGATCACAATCCGGCAACGAGTCTGTTTTCAGGGTTCAGTGTGGCGAAAGGTTGAGGAGAGCCCCGCCATTGGCGGCTTGAGCAATGCATGAGCCACCCGGAAAAGACCATAACGGCGCAGGCCCGACGCGCGGCGCACTGCGCTTGAACACACCGACATGCCCGGCCCGCGCCGGTGCATGTCTTTGCCTCACTCCTTCGGTTGCGCCGCCAGTTGCGCTTCCAGTTCAGCCATCTTTGCTTCCAGTGCCTCAAGTCGGGCACGGGTGCGGGCAAGGACGATCATCTGGCTGTCGAATTCTTCCCGGCTGACCAGATCCAGCTTGCTGAAGCCACTTTGCAGCAGCGCCTTGAACTGGGTTTCGAACTCATTGCGTGGGACCGGGGTTTCGCCGTTGAACAGACGCGAGGCGTGGCCGCTCAGGGCATCGAGAAAAGCTTTGGGCGCGAGCATGGTCATATTCCAGAATCAGATGGGCGGCAGTGTAGCACGCAGCGTCTACCGTCTTTTTGCCCGATAAATGTTGCACGGTTTTCGCGCATCGCGTCGTGCACGTGCGCACTGTTGTTGTGCGGGCGCCGTGCATGGTGGCGATCTACAAGCGCGTGATTGCGATCAACGCGCCGTAATTCGCGGGATTTCACGAAATGGCAAGCTTTCTGCTTAGTGGCATATGACCCATGCACTGATGCAGTCGCTGTGACGAATGCAGTGCGGCAGGCGGAGCGGGGAAGTGTTTCGTCAGAAGCGGTTTTCTGGAGTTGGTCAGGTCTGTTTCGGGCCATCGACGCGTTACAAAGCCAGACACTGCGCTTAGACTTGAGTCGGGTTTGTTTTCCTGGGGCAAGTCCACCAATTCGGGAGAAAGTTTCATGAAGCTAGTCACTGCCATCAT
>Ga0213834_100103_pt1 | contig 95442 bp, 90 predicted proteins | sample SWPTP12_FD_160580 | JGI IMG/M metagenome (GOLD analysis project Ga0213834, IMG submission 160580) | Coastal seawater microbial communities from Marineland, Florida, United States - SWP TP1 #2 | ecosystem: Environmental > Aquatic > Marine > Coastal | place: USA: Florida | collected 2016-08-06 | reverse complement strand
GGCGATGTTGCCGATTTCGTTGGCGAAGGTGACCTTGGTCGCGTGCCAGACGTTGCAGGTGTACTTGATCATCTCGGCAACGGCGATGTCCTTGCGGATGATCGGCGCGTCGAGTTCTTCGTACAGGGATTGCAGAACGTCACCGGACGCCTTGTCGAATTCGCCGATCACGGTCATCGGAGGATGATCGTAGTCTTTGATCGCGGTGCTTTCGCGCAGGAATTCAGGGTTGACCGCTACGCCGAAATCGACGCCGGCTTTCTTGCCCGAGCAGTCTTCCAGAATCGGGATGACCACGTTGGCGACAGTGCCTGGCAGCACGGTGCTGCGCACGACGATGGTGTGGCGGGAAGTCTTGTCACGCAGGACGAAGCCGATTTCGCGGCAGACAGACTCGATGAAATCCAGCTCCAGATCGCCGTTTTTCTTGCTGGGCGTACCCACGCAGATCATCGACAGGTCAGTGGCGCGAATCGCCTCGGAAAAGTCGGTGGTGCCGCGCAGCTTGCCAGTCTTGATGCCGTTCTCCAGGAGTTCACCCAGACCCGGCTCCACGATTGGAGATTTGCCCTGGTTGATCAGATCGATCTTGGCGGCGGAGATATCCACGCCAACAACATCATGACCACGCGCCGAGAGGCAACCAGCACATACTGCACCGACATAGCCCAAACCAAAGATGCTGATATGCATCGTAATCTCCTCGATTTTTACGCCATTTAGTTGGCTGGATATAAATACTGTCTAACAACTTTTTCGCGCACTCGTCCGCACGGCAAAGATTGTCGTGACACAAGCACAGGCAGAATTTAAATAGGGGCGGCCTGATTCCGTAGGCGGGCCCGAATATTACAGATTACTAGCGTCGAATAACCTATATATAAATATGTAAGTTTTCGATCTGAGATGTGGCATAGCACTCCATCGAACGGTTGCGAGTCGCTGTCGCGCCTCTGGCTCAAGGCTTTTGGCCATGGTCAGTCATATCCTGCCCGGCAGTAACTGCAGGCACCCGATTGGTGCTTGCTCGGTTTACTTCAACTAGTTTGGTGCGTTCTCTCCTTGCACGTACCACATTGACCGACTGGTCTAACTACGTTGATAAGCAACTTTCAGATCTGTCCTATTGCCATGTAAGAGATGTCTCACAAGGTGGACGAGAATTGTTACGGGATGTAGGAGCCTGAGCATTCCCCATAAGTTCCTGGCCGCTCGTCCTCTTTTTGAGATTTTTCGAAATACATCGGCAATCCTGAATGGCGGCACTATGATGTCACTCTTCCGTCCGGCCCTTAGTTACAAGGGGTTTGCGGGGAGTGCATGTAACACTGCCACTAGTGCGGAGCAGCAATGTGCTACCAGTCAAAAATGTTGTTAAATTTTTGAGAAAAATTCTGGGAACTTATTTTCGCCTGAATATTGGCGTCAAAAGGCTGTTTGCGCCGCCGTTCGTCAGCCAATCGGGCGTTTAGGGAACTTCAGAACCACCCTTTTGAGGGTGTAAATGTTCCGCCAAACGGAATGATCCGACGCTCTGTTAACGCGCACGGCATCTCATCGGGAGAAATTGGTTCGAGACCGGCGCCGAAATGCGCCGTTTGGGAGAGTCAGGAGAGCACCGGATCGGCGCGCTCCTGTCGGTCGTCAGGCTTGTTGCTCGTCACGCAGGAACACCAGTTTGTCCGCTTTGGACAGCTCTTTGCTGTATCGATAGCCCTGAACATCGAATTGTTTCAGGTCGTCCGGCTTGTCGATTCGCTCCGAAATCACGAAGCGGCTCATCATGCCGCGCGCTTTTTTCGCGTAAAAGCTGATGATTTTGTACTGACCGTTTTTCTGGTCACGGAACTCGGTGTCGATCACGCGGGCGTTGAGGGCCGGGCGTTTGACCGCTGAAAAATACTCGTTTGAAGCCAGATTGAGCAGCACGTCATCGCCCTGGTCGGCCAGTGCTTCATTAAGCCATTCGCTGATCCGGTTGCCCCAGAATGCGTAAAGGTCCTTGCCGCGCGCGTTGGCGAGTTTGGTGCCCATTTCCAGACGGTATGGCTGCATCAGGTCGAGCGGGCGCAGCAGGCCATACAGCCCCGACAGCATGCGCAGGTGTTGCTGGGCGTAATCGAGATCAGCCTGACTGAGGGTCTCGGCGGCCAGGCCGGTATAAACGTCGCCTTTGAACGCCAGCAGCGCCTGCTTGGCATTCTCTGGCGTGAAGGCGGGCGTCCAGCTGCCGAAGCGCGCGGCGTTCAGGCCGGCCAGTTTGTCAGACAGATCCATGAGTTCGCTGATCTGCGACGGGGTCAGCTCGCGCAATTGCGTGATCAGTTCCTGAGAGTGATCCAGGTACTGCGGCTGGGTAAATTTCGTGGTGGTCGGCGGTGTTTCGAAATCGAGGGTTTTCGCTGGGGATATCACCATCAGCATGCGGTCGTCTCCTTTGATCGTGACGGCGATTCTAGGGGTTGTGCCCGGATGACTCCAGCTATGGTGATGATAGGTGCGGCGCAGATCAGGTCGGTGTGACCTGCAACCTGCAAGGGCGTCAGCCAATCCGCTATAGTGCTTCGCCGGTTTCGGCCTCTTTATTCAAGGATTGGGAGCACGTCGTTTTGCGCATGCTGTTATTGATTGGCGCCTGCCTGGTAGGACTCAACGCACAGGCGGCGACTGGCGACATCGCGACACTGGATCGCAGCGTCTGGCCTGAAGCGCTTGAAACACCGCAACTGTTCGATGTTGCCTCCCGGGCGCAAATTTTAAGCTTCGCTCATCAACTGCTGGAAAGCGAAAACCTCAGCGATGCTCAGCTCGCGGGGCGGTTGGGTCTGCGGCAAGTCAATTCGCCAACCATCAATCTGATTCGCACCCGTCTGTGGTCGCGCCTGTTCGAAAACTGGAAGGCCGCGGAGAAGTCGTGCGAGGCCGACGCCTCGTTTTGCGTGCTGGTGGATGACGTGCCGATGCTGCGTCAGCGCGCGGCGGAATATAAAGTCGCCGACGACTCGTTCTACGCCGGTTGGGCAGCGCCGGCCGATGCCTTCAGTCAGCGTTATCTGAACGAATTGCTGCGCATGGCAGCGTTGTTTCCGCAGACCAGCAGCGAGATCGAGCGCTATAACTCCGATGAGTTGAGCGGCGAAGAGATGCCTGATCGAACCTTCCTGCTCAACTTCGAGAGCGGTCCGACAGTGGCAGACGGCGCGACCGACTGGCTGGCGGACTTCATGCGTCAGCAGAAAATCAACGCTACGTTCTTCGTCCTGGGCAAGAGCCTGCAGAGCCGTCTGGACGCCTCGTCGCCCCAGGCGTTGCAGAATGTGTACCGGCAACAATGCGTGGGGCTGCAAGGCTGGGAGTACCGCTCACACGCGCACTGGGTCGACTGGCAGGATTCCATCGAGCGTACGGCGGCGCTGGCGCAGCAGGTGCTGCCGGACAACTTCGTGCCGCTGTTCCGCCCGCCCTACGGTCATCGCCGCGCCGACAGCGGGGCGTTCTTTCGCGATCAACAGATTCGCGTGTCGTTGTGGAATATCGATTCTCAGGACAGCTCGGGCCGTATCAGCGCCGAGCAGACCGCCAATCGCGTGTTGACCCTGATGCTGCTGTGGCGGCGAGGCAATATCGTGTTCCACGACAGCACCGACAAGGCGCAGCAAGCCGTGCCTTGGCTGATGGCCAACACCGCGCAGAGCGGCGTGTCGTGGGAGGACTGTCATATTTACCCGCAGCAACTGACGGACGAAGACGATGCGTCGCAAGAGGAGTCCACCGACCCGGATGATGCGCCCACAGACGAACAACCCGCGGATTCGGCGGATCAGGCTGAAGAGCCCGTGGATCAAGGGGAGTAGAGGTTCTGACGAGGAGGTCGGTGGGAATTTTCCGAGGATTTCTTCCCGACCGGACTTCCGACTGTAAACGCGTGTGACCCATCCGCCAAGGGCTATTCGTCACGCCGTGAAATAAACTTGGAAAAGCCATCAAAACGCTTTTTTATGTCATCGGTTTTGCGGTATTACGACAACAGACCGCCGAACCCTGCAACACAGGTGGCGTCACCCAGACCCCACTTTGCGCAATTCTCTCCTGCCCTAAGGGGAGAGCCTCGGCGGCCTTTTCAGCGCAGCATCGCTGTGTGCTGCGTTACCTGGCTACTACAAAGGTGAGCGAGTATGGATGACCACGGACGCACCCCTTCCTCTAACCAGCCAATCCTCTATGTGCTCGATACCAATGTATTGATTCACGATCCAAACGCGCTTTTGAATTTCGAAGAACACCACGTTGCACTCCCCATGACGGTCCTGGAAGAACTGGACAAGCTCAAGGCGGGCAAGCACTCGGTCGCCGCCGAATGTCGGCAGGCGATCCGGTTGATAGACAAGACCCTCGGCGAAGCGACCCCGGAGGAGGTCGAGCAAGGCGTGCCGATCGATCGCGGTACAGGTGTTTTCAAGGGTTACCTGTCCATTCTCATGACCAAGCGGCAAGAGCCCAACAGCCTGCTGCCCGACAACCTCAACGACAACATCATCATCAACCAGTTGATCGACCTGCATGCGCGTAAAAAGGACGTGCGTATCGTGCTGGTCACCAAAGACATCAACATGCGCCTGAAGGCGCGTGCCTGCGGCATCGAGGCAGAGGACTACAGCACCGACCAGTTGGTTGATGATGTGTCGATGCTGTCTCGCGGCTATCACACCATGACCGGGTCCTTCTGGGACCGCGTCAGCAAGGTGGACACCCGCCAGGATCATGGTCGCACCTGGCACAAAGTGCAGATGACCGAACAGATTCCGGCGGTTCACATCAACGAGTTCATCATCGACGAACAAGGTTTCGTCGGTTGGGTAAAAGGCGTCAAGGCCGATGAAATCCTGCTGCTGGACATGCATCAGGAACCGTTGCTGCATCAGGAAGCCTGGGGGCTGAAACCTCGCGATATCTACCAGGGTCTGGCGTTGTTCGCGTTGCTCGACCCCGATATCCATCTTGTCAATCTGTCCGGTGCCGCAGGTTCGGGCAAAACCATTCTGGCGCTGGCTGCGGCCATCGAGCAGACCATGGTCAGCAAGCGTTATCGCCGTATCATCGCAACCCGCAGCGTGCAGGGGCTGGACCAGGAGATCGGCTTCCTGCCGGGCACCGAGGCGGAAAAAATGGAGCCTTGGCTCGGCGCCATCACCGACAACCTGGAAGCGTTGCACATGGATGATGAAAACACCCATGGCAGCGTCGATTACATCCTCAGCAAAGTACCGCTGCAGTTCAAATCCCTTAACTACATTCGAGGCCGCAGTTTCCAGCAAAGCCTGATTCTGATCGACGAATGCCAGAACCTGACGCCGCACCAGATGAAGACGATCATCACCCGTGCCGGCGCAGGCTCCAAAGTGGTCTGCCTGGGCAACCTTGCGCAGATCGACACCCCTTATCTGTCGGCCACCAGTTCTGGCCTGACTTACCTGACGGAGCGTTTCAAGGACTTCCCCAACGGCGTGCACATCACCCTGCAAGGCGTGCCGCGCTCGATCCTGGCTGAATACGCGGAGAGCCATTTGTAGTGATGTCGTATAGTCACGTCACATAACCCCTGTAGGAGCGCGCTTGCCCGCGATCGCGGTGAATCAGTCGCCAATGTCGGCAATGGTCCTCCGCGATCGCGGGACAAGCCACGCTCCTACAGTTTCCGCGTCGCAGGGTTTACAATCGCGACTCCTGTCCAGGAGTCATCCCGTGCTTACCCATCTCGATTCCCAAGGTCGCGCCATTATGGTCGACGTCACTGAAAAAGCCGTGACGTCCCGTGAGGCGGTGGCCGAAGCGCGTGTGCGCATGCTGCCCGAAACCCTGCAAATGATCGTCTCAGGCGGTCACCCGAAAGGTGATGTGTTCGCCGTTGCACGCATTGCCGGTATCCAGGCTGCGAAGAAAACCAGCGACCTCATCCCGTTGTGCCACCCGCTGATGCTGACCAGCGTCAAGGTCGAGCTCAACGCTGAAGGCCAGGACGCGGTCCACATCGTGGCGCGCTGCAAGCTTTCCGGGCAGACCGGCGTGGAAATGGAAGCCCTGACCGCTGCCAGCGTCGCCGCTTTGACGATCTACGACATGTGCAAGGCGGTCGATCGTGGCATGGTCATCGAGCAGGTGCGGCTGCTGGAAAAACTTGGCGGCAAGAGCGGGCACTTCGTGGCCGATGAAAAGGCGGAGGCGCAATGACCATTCACGTTCAGGTTCAATTCTTCGCGCGTTTTCGCGAGACGCTGGGGACCGAAAGCGAGCAATTGGAAGGCAGCTTTGCCAATGTCGGCGCGATTCGTGAGCACCTGCTCGCCCGGGGCGGGGTGTGGGACGTGCTGGCTGAACAGAACATCATGTGCGCGCGCAATCAGGAACTCTGCTCGCTGACGGAACCCGTTGAGCAGGGTGACGAAGTGGCGTTCTTCCCGACTGTCACGGGAGGCTGAGCATGACCGTTCGCGTGCAGGCCGCGCCGTTCGATCCAGGCGTTGAAGTCAATGCGATGCACGATGCCAATGTCGGCGTGGGCGCCGTGGTGAGCTTCGTCGGCTACGTCCGTGATTTCAACGACGGGCGAGAAGTGGCCGGAATGTTTCTCGAGCACTACCCCGGCATGACCGAAAAAGCGCTGGCCAAGATCGTCGATGAAGCCCGGCAGCGCTGGCCGCTGCTCAGGATCGAGGTGCTGCATCGCATCGGCGAGCTGGCGCCTGGTGAGCCGATCGTCTTCGTCGGCGTCGCGAGTGCTCATCGTCAGGCCGCGTTCGAAGCCTGCGACTTCGTCATGGATTACCTGAAAACCCGCGCGCCGTTCTGGAAGAAGGAAAACACCTCGCAAGGCCCACGCTGGGTGGAAGGGCGTGACAGCGATCACCAGGCGGCGGATCGCTGGAAATAAAGCCGACGCCCTTGAAGCGGCTACAAAACAACGTGGGAGCGAGCTTGCTCGCGAATACGTCGGATCTGTCACCCTTTTGGGGACTGGCCTGAACATTCGCGAGCAAGCTCGCTCCCACAGATTTTTTGTACCGCTTATTCCGCAGCAGGCTGCGCGCGTTGTTTGCGCACTACCGCCCGCAACAATTCGGTCGGTGGCATTTCGCAGCTGATCTTGCGGCCCAGTTTTTCTTCGATGGAAGGCAGCTGGTACGAATCGTCTTCCCCGGCAAAGCTGATCGACACGCCGTCGGCGCCCGCGCGGCCGGTACGACCGATGCGGTGGACGTAGTCGTCCGGCACTTCAGGCAGGGTGAAGTTGATCACGTGGCTGATGCCGTCGATATGAATCCCGCGTCCAGCGACATCAGTAGCCACCAGCACGCGAATCTTGCCTTCACGGAAACCTTCCAGCGTCTTGATCCGCTTGTGCTGAGGCACATCGCCTGACAGCTGCGCGGCGTTGACGCCATCACGCACCAGTCGCTCTTCGATGCGGCGGACTTCGTCCTTGCGGTTGGCGAACACCATCACGCGTTCCCAGCCGTTATCGTTGATCAGGTTGAACAGCAACTTGTACTTGTCAGCTGCAGCAACGGCATAGATATGCTGTTCGACGTTATCGCTGGCAACGTTTTCGGCCTCGATCTCGACGATGGCAGGATCGGTGGTCCACTGCTTCGCCAGGTTCATCACGTCTTCCGTGAAAGTGGCCGAGAACAGCAAGGTCTGACGCTCGCCCTTGTGCGGCGTCTGGCGAATGATCTGACGGACCTGCGGAATGAATCCCATGTCCAGCATGCGATCCGCTTCGTCGAGCACCATGACTTCGACCATGTCCAGGTGCACTTCACCACGCTGGTTGAAGTCCAGCAGACGGCCCGGTGTCGCCACCAGAATGTCGCAATGACGGGCTTCGAGCTGTTTGAGTTGCTTGTCGAAGTCCATGCCGCCGACAAACGTCATCACGTTCAGATTGGTGTATTTGGTCAGGGCCGCTGCGTCCTTGGCGATCTGCACCACCAGTTCGCGAGTCGGCGCGATGATCAGCGCACGTGGCTCACCCATGTAACGCTCCTTGGGAGGTGGCGTCTGGGTCAGCTGGGTGATGATCGAAATCAGAAACGCGGCGGTCTTGCCGGTACCGGTCTGAGCGCGGCCGATCGCATCCTTGCCCTTGAGCGTGAAACCCAGGACGCCTGCCTGAATCGGCGTGCAATAAGGGAAACCCAGGTCGTGGATGGCGTGCATCAGTTCCGGCGCGAGCGGGAAGTCGTGGAAACGAGTCTTGCCTTCTTGTGGCTCGACTTTGAAGTCTTCGAGATTCCAGGCGGGAACGACAGGCTTGGGCGCTCGTTCGCGACGTGGCCTTTCCGTTTTTGGCCGCGTGTGCGCAGGCTTGCCGGCGGCTTCAGGCTCAGCTTCGGACACGACAGGCGTGGCGGTTTCCCGATGCGTCGTTTCGGTCGGGGTTCTGGAAGCGGGGAGGGGTGCTGGTGCGAGCTGCTCAGCCTCGCTTTTACCGAACATCTTTTTAAGTGCTTTGAGCACGGTCATCTCATCGATTGATTAAGGAATGTACGCCGGGCAGTGTAAAGCAAGAACCCGGCGCGGCGTAGTGCCATACCAAATCCGCAAGACAATTGGAAGGATCAGGCGTCTGTTTTAGCGCAGCCGATCCCCGAGCCAGACACCTATGTCGGAAATTTCCTGCGGTAACACTTCGTGCGCCATTGGGTATTCCTGCCATGTCGCGGTGACGCCGTGGGCTTTTAGCTGCTCGTAAGCGGTTCTGCCCATCGGGTTGTGGACGACTTCGTCATGGCTGCCATGCAAGCAATACACCGGAATACGTTGCTGGCTGGCGGACAGGCTCATTTCATCGCTGAAGGTCGGCGCGTAGGTCGACAGTGCCAGGACCCCGCCCAGCGGGCCTTGCCAGCGCAGGAAAGCGGTGTGAAGCACCACCGCGCCGCCCTGCGAAAAACCCGCGAGGTAGATGCGTGCAGGGTCGATGCCGCCATCACGTTGTGCCTCGATCAGGCTGAGAATGCGCTGCGCCGAGCCTTCCAGCTGTTCGCGGTCGATCGCGCGGGCCGGACTCATGGCCTTGATGTCGTACCAGCTGGGCATCTCGTAGCCGCCGTTGACCGTCACTGGGCGGGTCGGCGCCTGCGGCAGCACGAACCGCGTGGTCTTCAGCGATTCCTGCAACGCTTCGGCGACCGGCAGGAAGTCAAAGCGATCTGCGCCCAGGCCGTGCAGCCAGATAACGCAGGAATCGGCGGGCTGTTCAGGCTCGATGATCAACGGTTCGCTCATGTGTGCTCCATTTGTGTGCGGCGGCTCTGGCGCGATGCTTTAAGGCGGTGCGCGAGCATTGGCGGATATGAAAGAAGATGTCGCAAGGTTACAAGTTTTGCGCTTGACCTGTCGCTAATTCGACTTTGCCAGCATGGTGGTACGGGCTTTGCTACAAAACCCCCGGAGTGAAGGCGCTCACCTCTGCGGTAACACTGATGCGGCTTTTCAGAGTCAGTCTATCGTTACGTCGCAGGCAACAAGGAGTCCATCGAGCGGGATTCCAGGCACGATCCGCTTTGAACCTCGTGGTTCAAGGACATCATGGGGCTTCAGTCCGTTTGACCCGATCGATTCCGAAGTCTGCACTGGGCAGGCAGCCCTGCATGACCGGAATCGGGTCTTACGTCGCATGACCCAAAAACAAGCCAGCACGGGTCATTAATGCCTCACAAGGGTGCGACGGGACTAAAAGCTCCTACACAACAAAGAGCAAACTGGAGGTTTGAATGAAGATGTTGAAATCCACCCTGGCTGTAGTGGCCGCCGCGGCAGCACTTGGTATGACCGGTTTCGCTCAGGCGGGCGCCAAACTGGACGCCATCCAGAAGAAAGGCTTCATCCAGTGCGGCGTCAGTGACGGTCTGCCAGGTTTCTCGGTCCCTGACAAAAGCGGCACCATCCAGGGTATCGACGCGGACTTCTGCCGTGCAGTCGCGGCTGCTGTCTTTGGCGACGCCAAGAAAGTCAAATTCAGCCAGCTGAACGCCAAAGAGCGTTTCACCGCGCTGCAGTCCGGCGAAATCGACATCCTGTCGCGCAACACCACCTGGACCAGCTCCCGCGACGCGAGCATGGGTCTGGAGTTCCCGGGCTTCGTGACTTACTACGACGGCGTTGGCTTCCTGGCCAACAGCAAGCTGGGCGTGAAGAGCGCCAAGGAACTGGACGGCGCGACCATCTGTATTCAGGCCGGTACCACCACCGAGCTGAACGTGTCGGACTACTTCCGCGCGAACAACCTGAAATACACCCCGATCACATTCGACACCTCCGACGAAAGCGCCAAGTCGCTGGAATCCGGCCGTTGCGACGTGCTGACCTCCGACAAGTCGCAGCTGTACGCACAGCGCTCCAAGCTGGCTTCGCCGAAAGACTACGTCGTTCTGCCTGAAACCATTTCCAAGGAGCCTCTGGCACCCGTCGTGGCCCGTGGTGACGACGAGTGGACTTCTATCGTTCGCTGGGTCGGTTACGCCCTGCTGAACACTGAAGAAGCCGGCATCACTTCCAAGAACGTGGAAGCCGAAGCCAAGGCCACCAAGAACCCTGACGTCGCTCGTCTGCTGGGTGCTGACGGTGAATACGGTCCTCAGCTGAAACTGCCGAAGGACTGGGTCGTCAAGATCGTTGCTCAAGTCGGTAACTACGGCGAAATCTTCGAGAAGAACCTGGGCAAATCCACTGCTCTGGAAATCGAACGCGGTCAAAACGCTTTGTGGAACGCCGGCGGTATTCAATACGCGCCACCAGTGCGTTGATTGACCTGTGCCCGGCTGCGTGAACCGCAGCCGGGTACTTCGTTGCATTTCATCCGGGGCACTCCATGCAAAATCAAATCAGCGCACCAAAGCAGAGGCTATCCCTCAGCGATCCCAAAGTGCGTGCGTGGCTATTTCAGATAATCACGGTTATCGCTGTAGTCGCGATGGGTTGGTATCTGTTCGATAACACCCAAACCAACCTGCAACACCGGGGCATCACCTCAGGTTTCGGTTTCCTTGAAAACAGTGCCGGCTTCGGCATCGCGCAGCACCTGATTCCTTTCAAGGAATCGGACAGCTACGCGCGGGTTTTCCTTATCGGTTTGCTCAACACGCTGCTGGTGACTTTCATCGGCGTGATCCTCGCGACGCTGCTTGGCTTTATCGTCGGCGTGGCGCGTTTGTCCAACAACTGGATCGTCAACAAGCTGGCAACTGTCTACGTCGAAGTGTTCCGTAACATTCCGCCGCTGCTGCAGATCCTGTTCTGGTACTTCGCCGTGTTCCTGACCCTGCCAGGCCCAAGGGCGGCGCATGGTTTCCTGGGCTCGTTCTTCGTCAGCAGCCGTGGTCTGAACATGCCTGCGGCGATCACCAATGACGCCACCTGGCCGTTCGTGATCAGCATCGTGCTGGCCATCGTCGCGATCGTCATCATGACCAAATGGGCGAACAAGCGCTTCGAAGCCACCGGCGAGCCTTTCCACAAGTTCTGGGCGGGCCTTGCCCTGTTCATCGTGATCCCGGCGCTGTGTGCATTGATCTTCGGTGCGCCCGTGCATTGGGAACTGCCGGAACTCAAGGGCTTCAACTTCGTCGGCGGCTGGGTGTTGATCCCCGAACTGCTGGCGCTGACCCTGGCCCTGACGGTCTATACGGCGGCATTCATTGCCGAAATCGTGCGTTCGGGTATCAAGTCGGTCAGCCACGGCCAGACCGAAGCTGCGCGCTCGCTGGGTCTGCGTCCCGGCCCGACGCTGCGCAAGGTCATCATTCCGCAGGCCATGCGAGTGATCATCCCGCCGCTGACCAGCCAATACCTCAACCTGGCGAAGAACTCCTCGCTGGCGGCCGGTATCGGTTACCCGGAAATGGTTTCGCTGTTCGCCGGTACCGTGTTGAACCAGACCGGTCAGGCCATCGAAGTCATCGCTATCACCATGAGCGTATACCTGGCGATCAGTATCAGCATTTCTCTGCTGATGAACTGGTACAACAAGCGCATTGCGCTGATCGAGCGGTGAGGAAACGCGCATGACATCCCATACTTTCAAACCTGACATGCCGCCGCCGAGTAAAGTGTTCGGCCCGATGGCATGGATCCGCCAGAACCTGTTCTCGAACTGGATCAACACCCTGTTGACCCTGTTCGCGCTCTATCTGATCTGGCTGATCGTTCCGCCGCTGTTGAGCTGGACCATTTTCGACGCCAACTGGGTCGGCACCACGCGCGCCGACTGCACCAAGGCTGGCGCCTGCTGGGTGTTCATCGAGCAGCGCATCGGTCAGTTCATGTACGGCTACTACCCGCAAGAGCTGCGCTGGCGGGTCGATCTGACGGTCTGGCTGGCGATCATCGGCGCCGCGCCACTGTTCATCAAGATGATGCCGCGCAAAGCGATCTACGGCCTGTCTTTCCTGGTGATCTACCCGATCGTGGCTTTCTTCCTGCTGCATGGCGGCGTTTTCGGCATGACCGAAGTCGCCACCAGTCAGTGGGGCGGGTTGATGCTGACTCTGGTCATCGCCACCGTGGGCATCGCAGGGGCCTTGCCTCTTGGTGTGATCCTGGCGCTGGGGCGTCGCTCCGACATGCCGGCGATCCGCGTGATCTGCGTGACCTTCATCGAGTTCTGGCGGGGCGTTCCGCTGATCACCGTGCTGTTCATGTCCTCAGTGATGTTGCCGCTGTTCCTGCCTGAAGGCATGAACTTCGACAAACTGTTGCGCGCCCTGATCGGCGTGATCATGTTCCAGTCGGCCTATGTGGCCGAAGTGGTGCGCGGCGGCATGCAGGCGATCCCGAAAGGGCAGTACGAAGCCGCCGCTGCGATGGGCCTGGGTTACTGGCGCCGCATGGGCCTGGTGATTCTGCCGCAAGCCCTGAAGCTGGTCATTCCTGGTCTGGTCAACACCGTGATTGCGTTGTTCAAGGACACCAGCCTTGTGATCATCATCGGCCTGTTCGACCTGCTCAACAGCGTCAAACAAGCAGCCGCCGACCCCAACTGGCTCGGCATGGCGACCGAGGGCTACGTGTTTGCAGCCCTGGTGTTCTGGATCTTCTGTTTCGGCATGTCCCGCTACTCCATTCATCTGGAGCGTAAGTTGGACACAGGCCACAAGCGTTAGGAGTTTTGTGATGAGTGAAGTTATCAGTAAGCCTCTGGGCGCCGAAGGCATGATCCGGATGGAAGGCGTACACAAGTGGTACGGCCAGTTCCACGTGTTGAAAGACATCAACCTGAACGTGCGTCAGGGCGAGCGTATCGTCCTGTGCGGCCCGTCGGGTTCGGGCAAGTCGACCACCATTCGCTGCCTCAACCGTCTGGAAGAGCACCAGCAAGGCCGCATCATCGTCGACGGCACCGAGCTGACGTCTGACCTGAAGCAGATCGAGACCATCCGCCGCGAAGTCGGCATGGTGTTCCAGCACTTCAACCTGTTCCCGCATCTGACCATCCTGCAGAACTGCACGCTGGCGCCGATGTGGGTGCGCAAGATGCCCAAGCGCAAGGCTGAAGAAATCGCGATGCATTACCTGGAGCGCGTGCGCATTCCGGAGCAGGCACACAAATTTCCGGGTCAGCTTTCCGGTGGTCAGCAACAGCGTGTCGCCATCGCGCGCGCACTGTGCATGAAGCCGAAAATCATGCTGTTCGACGAGCCGACCTCGGCGCTCGACCCAGAGATGGTGAAAGAAGTGCTCGACACCATGGTGGGTCTGGCCGAAGAAGGCATGACCATGCTCTGCGTGACGCACGAGATGGGCTTTGCCCGTACCGTCGCCAACCGCGTGATCTTCATGGACAAGGGCGAAATCGTCGAACAGGCCGCACCGAACGACTTCTTCGACAACCCGCAAAGCGACCGCACCAAACTGTTCCTCAGCCAGATCCTGCACTGAGTCGACAGCCGCAGCACTGAAAAACCCGGGCCTGATGCCCGGGTTTTTTGTTTACGGAGGACGCAAGGCTCCGGCCTCTTCCCGGCTAAAGCCGGTCCTACAGATGCCGCACGCTTTTCGTAGGACCGGCTTTAGCCGGGAAGAGGCCGGTCCTACAGATGCCACAGCTTTCGTAGGACCGGCTTTAGCCGGGAAGAGGCTGGTCCTACAGATGCCGCAGCCTTTCGTAAGACCGGCTTTAGCCGGGAAGAGGCGGTCCTACAGATGCCGCAGTTTTTCGTAGGACCGGCTTTAGCCGGGAAGGCGTGAGGTGTTACGCAGTAGATCGAAAGAGCGTTAGGGAAGCTGGCTTACTCCCGCAGATTCTGTACCCAATTCTCGCCAAACTTGTGTTCTTTAGCGATCTCCAACAGGATTACGTCTTTGCGCTATGCGCTGTTACACAATCCTGCCCCCACGAGAATCCCATGACGACCAAGGCGCCTGCGGCGAGCGACACGCTATCCCTTTCCCGAAAACATCATGAAACCGTTGAGCTGCTGATCGATGCGGAAGCGGATGACGATCAGGTTCAGCACGAAAAACCGGTGGTGAAGCGACCCTGGCTTTTGCTGCTCGGACTGGTGCTGGTCGCGCTGAATCTGCGCCCTGCGCTGTCGAGCATGGCGCCGCTGCTCAGCGAGGTGTCGGAAAGTCTGGGCTTGTCTGCTGCCAAGGCGGGGCTGCTGACCACGCTGCCGGTCCTGTGTCTGGGACTGTTCGCGCCCCTTGCGCCGATCCTTGCCCGCCGTTTCGGCAGCGAGCGGGTGGTGCTGGGAATCTTGCTGACGCTGGCGTGCGGCATTCTCCTGCGCAGCTCCTTCGGCGAAGCAGGCCTGTTCGCCGGCAGCATCATGGCGGGCGCCAGTATCGGCATTATCGGTGTGCTGCTGCCCGGCATCGTCAAGCGCGACTTCGCCAGCCAGGCCGGCACGATGACCGGCGTGTACACAATGGCATTGTGTCTGGGTGCCGCTGTCGCGGCCGGGGCCACTGTGCCGTTGAGCCACGCGTTCGGGGATGGCGTCGGCGACAGCTGGAAATCAGGGCTGGGATTCTGGATCGTTCCGGCGATTGTCGCGGCTGTGTTCTGGCTGCCACAGACCCGCCAGCGTCACGGTCAGCATCAGGCGGCCTACCGGGTCAGAGGGCTTTTCCGCGACCGTCTGGCCCGACAGGTCACGCTGTACATGGGCCTGCAGTCGTCGTTGGCCTACATCGTATTCGGCTGGCTGCCTTCGATTCTGATCGGACGCGGCCTGACCGCGACCGAGGCCGGTTTGTTGCTGTCCGGCTCGATCATGGTCCAGCTCATCAGCTCACTGGCCACCCCATGGCTGGCGACGCGGGGCAAGGACCAGCGGCTGGCCATCCTGTTGGTCATGCTCCTCACGCTGGCTGGCCTTTACGGCTGTCTGTATGCGCCGCTTAACCAGCTGTGGTTCTGGGCCGTCGTGCTCGGGCTGGGGCAGGGCGGCACCTTCAGCCTGGCGTTGACGCTGATCGTGCTGCGCTCTCGCGATTCCCACGTTGCGGCCAACCTCTCCAGCATGGCTCAGGGCGTCGGCTACACCTTGGCGTCCCTGGGGCCTTTTGCAGTGGGCGTGGTGCATGACTGGACCGGCAACTGGAGCGCCGTCGGCTGGATTTTCGGCCTGATTGGCGTGACGGCAATCGTCGCCGGGATGGGCGCCGGACGCTCGCTCTATGTGAATGTGACCAGCGAAAAAATCTGAGAAGCGGTATTTCCATCACGAATGTCCGTGGCAAAACGGCTCGCTGGCGCTTATCGTGCGAGCTCATTTCCCACGGATGTTCAACCGCATGAGCGAAACCCGCCTGAGTGAACAACACGCAGCCCTGATCAGCCGCTTCTACGAGGCGTTCAATCGCCTGGACGCCGAAGCCATGGCCGCCTGTTACAGCGATAACGTGGTGTTCAGTGATCCGGTGTTCGGCGAGCTGCGCGGGCGGGATGCCAGCGACATGTGGCGAATGCTGACGTCGCGGGCCAAGGACTTCTCGCTGCGTTACGACACTGTGCGAGCTGACGAGCGCACGGGTGGCGCGCATTGGGTGGCGACTTACCTGTTCAGCCAGACCGGTCGAACGGTGGTCAACGACATTCAGGCGCGCTTCGTGTTTCGCGATGGCAAGATCTGCGAACACCACGATCATTTCGATCTGTGGCGCTGGTCGCGTCAGGCCTTGGGCGCCAAAGGCACTTTACTGGGATGGACGCCGCTGGTGCAGAACGCCATTCGCGCGCAAGCGCAGAAGGGATTGAAGGCCTTTCAGGCTGGCCGCTGATGCTCTGGTAGAATCGCAGCTTTCCTGTCCTCACCGCTTGTTCAGACGATGACCGAAGTCGCGATCCCCATTACCGCCGCCGTTGAAGCCACGGTCACTAAACCGTGGTTCGTTTATCTCGTGCGCGCGGCCAACGGCTCGTTGTACTGCGGCATCAGCACTGATCCCCAACAGCGCTTCATCAAGCACCAAAGCGGGAAAGGCGCGCGCTTTTTCAGTTCCAGTCCTGCGATGGCGCTGGTGTATGTCGAGGCGTGCCGCGACAAGGGCGATGCGTTGCGTCAGGAACGGCTGATCAAAAAGCTGCGCAAGCGGGCGAAGGAAGCGCTGGCCGCCAGCTATATACACAGGGCTGATGCCGCGCCATCAGCCTGAGCGGGTAGGCCATCGCCGCTGCGCCAGCTAAGCTGGTCGTTCACCTTTGCGGATGGACCGAAGCATGTCAGAACTGATCCTGCACCATTACCCGGCGTCACTGTTTTCCGAAAAAGCGCGTCTGATGCTCGGCTTCAAAGGCTTGTCGTGGCGCTCGGTCATCATCCCTCCCATCATGCCCAAGCCGGACGTCACTGCGCTGACCGGCGGTTATCGCAAGACGCCGGTGTTACAGATCGGCGCTGATATCTACTGTGACACCGCGCTGATCGCACGTCGGCTGGAGCAGGAGAAGTCGTCGCCTGCCTTTTATCCGGAAGGTCAGGAGTTCACCGCGTCGAGCCTCGCAGCCTGGGCCGACTCAGTGCTGTTTCTGCACGCCGTCAGTCTGGTCTTTCAACCCGCGTCGATGGCGGTGCGATTCGCCAAGGCCTCGCCGGAGGCTGTCAAAGCGTTCTCCGCGGATCGCGCATCGTTCTTCGAGGGCGGAACCGCGACGCGCATTCCGCTCGAACTGGCCAAGCATCAGTGGCCCACACTCATGGGCCGTTTGCAGCTGCAACTGGAACGCAACGGCGACTTCCTGCTGGGCGCCCCTTCAATTGCCGACTTCGCCGTCGCTCATACGCTGTGGTTCCTGAAACAGACGCCCGTCACCTCACCGCTGGTGGACGACTATCCGGAAATACTGGCCTGGTATCAGCGCGTGATCGGGTTTGGTCACGGCGCGGCCAGTGAGTTGAGCTCTGCCGACGCACTGGAGATCGCCCGCCGGGCTGCGCCGCAGCCGCTGCCGGTGGAAGACTTTATCGACCCCAACGGCTTTGAGGTGGGTCAGCAGGTGAGTGTTTCTGCTGTCGACTACGGCGTGAACCCTGTGCAGGGCGAGTTGGTCTTCAACGGTCGCGAAGAAATCGTCGTGCGTCGTGAGGACGAGCGCGCCGGGGACGTGCATGTGCACTTTCCGCGTTATGGGTTTCAGATCAAGGCCGCTTAAGGGCAGCTCCCAACAGAGCATGGCCGTCACTTAAGCGCCGCGAGAATCTCGTCCGGTGAAAAACCTCTGATCAACGTGCCATTGACGTCGATCAGAGGAATGCCGCGGCCGCCCAGCGCCTCGTAGGCTTTGCGCCCGGCGGCGTCTTTTTCGATGTCGAACTCGGTGTACGGAATACCCTTGCTGTCGAGGAAGCGTCGGGTCTGTTTGCAGTAGCCACACCAGTCGGTCGCATACAGCGTGACCTTCGCGTTTGCCTGCACCTGCGCAGAGACCGAAGACGCGGGGTGCACGAAGTTCTCGATCTTGCCCCAGTTCTGGTAAACGACAACGACCAGCAGGATCAGCACGAACTTCTTGAGCGTGCGCACGAACATCTTCTTCAGCGCCTCTTCAACTGATCGGTGAGTTGAGTCGGCAGGCCTTTGATGATCAGCGTGCCTTTCTCTTCGTCGTATTCGATCTTATCCCCCAGCAGGTGCGCTTCGAAGCTGATCGACAAGCCTTCGGCGCGACCGGTGAAGCGCCGAAACTGGTTCAGGGTGCGCTTGTCGGCGGGGATTTCTGGCGACAGGCCGTAGTCCTTGTTGCGGATGTGTTCGTAGAACGCGCGCGGGCGATCTTCGTCGATCAGCCCGGACAACTCTTCCAGCGCAATGGGCTCGCCCATTTTGCTCTGGCTGCTGGCGTAATCGACCAGCGCCTTGGTTTTCTCGCGGGTGGATTCTTCCGGCAGGTCTTCGCTCTCGACGAAGTCACTGAAGGCCTTGAGCAGGGTGCGGGTCTCGCCGGGGCCGTCGACGCCTTCCTGACAGCCGATGAAGTCGCGGAAGTACTCCGAGACTTTCTTGCCGTTCTTACCCTTGATGAACGAGATGTACTGTTTGGACGCTTTGTTGTTCTGCCATTCGGAAATGTTGATCCGCGCGGCCAGGTGCAGTTGGCCCAGATCCAGATGCCGCGACGGCGTGACATCCAGCGCTTCGTTCACGGCGACGCCTTCGCTGTGGTGCAGCAACGCGATGGCCAGGTATTCGGTCATGCCCTGTTGATAGTGCGCGAACAACACGTGGCCGCCCACCGACAGGTTGGACTCTTCCATCAGCTTTTGCAGATGCTCGACTGCCACGCGACTGAACGCGGTAAAATCCTTGCCCTCATCCAGATACTCCTTCAACCAGCCACTGAACGGGTGCGCGCCGGACTCGGCGTGGAAGAAACCCCAGGCCTTGCCCTGTTTGGCGTTATAGCTCTCGTTGAGGTCGGCCAGCATGTTCTCGATGGCTTGGGACTCCGCGAGTTCGGAATCTCGAGCGTGGAGGACTGCGGGCGTACCGTCGGGTTTTTTGTCGATCAAATGAACGATGGCATGACGGATCGGCATGGATTTCTCGGCTGCTGAAGTGGAACTGAACGGGTGGAAGCCAGGCCCGTGCGAAAGTCGGCAAGTGTACCGCAGACAGGCCCTGGAACGCGCTGTGCGGGCCGAAAACACGGCACCGGGCCTATTAATATGACTTTTTTGGGGTTGAACCGCGATAAAGCTGACCAAATGGGCAGCAGGGTGCGGATATTTGCTTGGCTCTGTGCTAGTTTTGCCCGGTCTTGCGCACTGAAGCGCGCCAAGCACGCAGTTTGTGGGGTTCTGCCGAACCAAAGACCGATTTCAGCATCTACATTTCGCGTCTGTACACACTCTGCAAACCATTCGAATTTGATAGGGAAGGAACACCACCATGGCTCTGACTAAAGACCAATTGATCGCCGATATCGCAGAAGCTATCGACGCGCCAAAAACCACCGCGCGTAATGCTCTGGACCAATTGGGCCAAATCGTCGCTGACCAACTGGAAAACGGTAGTGAAATTACTCTGCCAGGCATCGGCAAACTGAAAGTCACCGAGCGTCCAGCTCGCACCGGCCGCAACCCTTCGACTGGCGCAGCCATCGAAATCGCTGCCAAGAAAGTGGTCAAGTTCGTACCAGCCAAAGTGCTGACCGACTCGGTCAACAAGTAAGCGAAAACGCTACTTGTGTGAGGAAACCGTGTGACGGAGTGATCCGGACACGGTTTTTTTGTGCCCGGGATTCAGTAAAAAACGGGCCGATATCCAGATCACTTGCCGGCGCTCCAACGCTCGGCCCGCCAGGCAGCCTGCTGCGCCTTGTCATGGAACGTCCAGGCGACGAACCGGCTTTGTTTCTGTCCCTGCGACATCTCGATCACATGGCTTTCCAGCGCGCCGGTTTTCTTCAGCGTGCTCTGAATCAGCGGCAGGTTCGAGACCTTTGACACCAGTGTGCTGAACCACAGCACCTGAGCTGAAACCTGCGCGCTCTCGGCGATCAATTGCGCGACGAATCGTGCCTCGCCGCCTTCGCACCACAGCTCAGCTGCCTGACCTCCAAAGTTGAGCACGGGCAGTTTGCGCTTGGGATCGGCCTTGCCCAGCGCGCGCCATTTACGCTGACTGCCGCGCAGTGCTTCCTCCTGCGAGGCGTGGAACGGCGGATTGCACAGGGTAATGTCGAAGCGTTCATCGCGTTCGAGCAGCCCTGCGAGGATGTATTTGCGATTGCTTTGCTCACGCACGCCGATCGCTTTGCCCAACTGGTTGGCCTTGACGATGGTGGTGGCCGAGGCGAGGGCGATCTTGTCGACGTCCGATCCCACGAAATGCCAGCCGTACTCGCTGTGCCCGATCAGCGGGTAGATGCAATTTGCGCCGGTGCCCACGTCCAGCGCCTTGATCGCCGCGCCCCGCGGTATCACGCCCTCGTTGCGCTCGGCCAGAAGGTCGGCGAGGAAATGCACGTAATCGGCCCGGCCCGGGATCGGCGGGCACAGATAATCGGCAGGGATATCCCAGTGCGCGATGCCGTAAAAAGCCTTGAGCAAGGCGCGATTGAACACCCGAACCGCCGCCGGATTGGCGAAATCGATGCTCTCCTTGCCGTAGGGATTGGTGATCACGAACTTGCCCAGTTCCGGACTGCTCTTGATCAGCCGAGGAAAGTCGTAATGGCCCTGATGACGATTGCGCGGGTGAAGGCTGGCCTTCTCGCGAGGGGCGGCGGGCTTGGCTGCAGTCGCGGGTTTTGGCGTCCTGCGCGGCGGTTTGGGATGCTCGGGCTTGGTCATGACGAATTCAATTCCGGTTGAAACACAAAACCCTGTAGGAGTGAGCTTGCTCGCGATAACGGTGTGTCAGACAACAATAATGTGGCTGATACGGCGCTATCGCGAGCAAGCTCACTCCGACAGGGTTTAGGGTAGTCAGCCAGCCCGGTGATCGGGCTGGCTGATCGGTCGATTACAAACTGGCAATCCGTGCGTGCTGCTCGGCCAGTTTGCTCAGCGCCTGCTCAGCTTCGGTCAGCTTGGCGCGTTCCTTGGCAATGACTTCAGGTGGCGCCTTGTCGACGAACGATGCATTGGACAGCTTGCCGCCCACGCGCTGGACTTCGCCTTGCAGGCGCTGGATTTCCTTGTCCAGACGCGCCAGCTCGGCGCCCTTGTCGATCAGGCCGGCCATCGGCACCAGCACTTCCATCTCGCCCACCAGCGCGGTAGCCGACAGCGGCGCTTCGGCACCCGCCGCCAGCACGGTGAACGACTCGAGCTTGGCCAGCTTTTTCAGCAAGTGCTCGTTCTCGTTGAGGCGGCGCTGATCTTCGGCGCTGACGTTCTTGAGGAACAGCTGCAGCGGTTTGCCCGGCCCGATGTTCATCTCGCCACGAATGTTGCGCACGCCCAGCATCAGGCCCTTGAGCCACTCGATGTCGCCTTCGGCAGCGGCATCGATGCGCGACTCGTTCGCCACCGGCCACGGTTGCAGCATGATGGTCTTGCCCTGTGCACCGGCCAGCGGCGCAAGGCGCTGCCAGATTTCTTCGGTGATGAACGGCATGAACGGATGCGCCAGACGCAGCGCCACTTCCAGTACGCGAACCAGCGTGCGGCGGGTGCCGCGCTGACGTTCGACCGGCGCGGTTTCGTCCCACAGAACCGGCTTGGACAGCTCCAGGTACCAGTCGCAGTACTGGTTCCAGATGAACTCGTACAGCGCCTGCGCCGCGAGGTCGAAACGGAATTGATCCAGCTGGCGGGTCACTTCGGCCTCGGTGCGCTGCAGCTGCGAAATGATCCAGCGATCCGGCAGGGAGAGCTCGAATGCTTCACCGTTCTGACCGCAGTCTTCGCCCTTGTCCAGCACGTAGCGCGCGGCGTTCCAGATCTTGTTGCAGAAGTTGCGATAGCCTTCGACGCGGCCCATGTCGAACTTGATGTCGCGACCGGTGGAGGCCAGCGAGCAGAAGGTGAAGCGCAGCGCGTCGGTGCCGTAACTGGCGATACCCTCGGCGAACTCCTGACGGGTCTGCTTCTCGATTTTCTTCGCCAGTTGCGGCTGCATCATGCCGCTGGTGCGTTTCTGCACCAGCGCTTCGAGCTCGATGCCGTCGACGATGTCCAGCGGGTCAAGGACGTTGCCCTTGGACTTGGACATCTTCTGGCCTTGCCCGTCGCGCACCAGGCCGTGGACGTAAACGGTCTTGAACGGGATCTGCGGCGTGCCGTCTTCGTTCTTCACCAGATGCATGGTGAGCATGATCATCCGGGCGACCCAGAAGAAAATGATGTCGAAGCCGGTCACCAGCACATCGGTCGGGTGGAAGGTTTTCAGGAATTCGGTCTGCTCAGGCCAGCCCAGCGTGGAGAACGTCCACAGGCCGGAACTGAACCAGGTGTCGAGTACGTCGTTGTCCTGCTGCAGCGCAACGTCAGGGCCGAGATTGTGCTTGGCGCGTACTTCGGCTTCGTCGCGACCGACGTAAACCTTGCCCGATTCGTCGTACCAGGCCGGAATGCGATGGCCCCACCACAGCTGACGGCTGATGCACCAGTCCTGAATGTCGCGCATCCAGGAGAAGTACATGTTTTCGTACTGTTTCGGCACGAAGGCAATGCGACCGTCTTCCACGGCGGCAATCGCGGGCTCGGCCAGTGGATTGGTGGACACGTACCACTGGTCAGTCAGCCACGGCTCGATGATGGTGCCGGAGCGATCGCCTTTCGGCACTTTCAGCGCGTGGTCGTCGACGCTGACCAGCAAGCCGGCGGCGTCGAAGGCAGCGACGATCTGCTTGCGCGCTTCGAAGCGGTCGAGCCCTGCGTACTGCGCCGGCAGGCTGCCGTCGATGGCGTCGCTCAGCGTGCCGTCCAGGTTGAACACCTGAGCGGCGGCCAGCACGTTGGCGTTCTTGTCGAAGATGTTCAGCAGCGGCAGGTTGTGGCGCTTGCCCACTTCGTAGTCGTTGAAGTCGTGCGCCGGGGTGATCTTCACGCAGCCAGTGCCGAATTCAGGGTCGCAGTAGTCGTCAGCGATGATCGGAATGCGACGGCCCACCAGCGGCAGTTCGACGAACTTGCCGATCAGCGCCTTGTAGCGTTCATCGTTCGGGTTCACCGCAACAGCGGCATCGCCGAGCATGGTTTCCGGACGCGTGGTGGCCACGATCAGGTAATCCAGACCTTCGGCGGTCTTTGCGCCGTCTGCCAGTGGATAACGCAGGTTCCACAGGCTGCCTTTCTCGTCGTGGTTTTCCACTTCGAGGTCGGAAATGGCCGTGTGCAGTTTGGTGTCCCAGTTGACCAGACGCTTGCCGCGATAGATCAGGCCGTCTTCATGCAGGCGCACGAAGGCTTCTTTCACGGCTTCGGACAGGCCGTCGTCCATTGTGAAGCGCTCGCGGCTCCAGTCGACCGACGAGCCCAGGCGACGGATCTGACGGCTGATGTTGCCGCCGGACTGATCCTTCCACTCCCAGACTTTTTCGAGGAATTTCTCGCGACCCAGATCGTGACGGCTCTGCCCCTGAGCTTCTAGCTGGCGCTCGACCAGCATCTGCGTGGCGATACCGGCGTGGTCGGTCCCTGGCTGCCACAGGGTATTGCGGCCCTGCATGCGGCGGAAGCGGATCAGGGCGTCCATGATCGCGTTGTTGAAACCGTGGCCCATGTGCAGGCTGCCGGTGACGTTCGGCGGCGGAATCATGATGGTGTACGAGTCGCCCGCGCCTTGCGGGGCGAAATAATTCTCGGACTCCCAGGTTTGATACCAGGAAGTTTCGATAGCGTGCGGCTGGTAGGTCTTGTCCATGCGCGGCGGGAACCTGATCTGCTTTCAGTCGGAAAAGCCGGGAAGTATAGCTTTTCAAGGCAGCGGCAAGCTACAAGCGCTAGACCGCGACCTTATGAGCGGCGCACATCCCTGCTTTCGATCCCGCCCGGAAGCGGCACCGAGTTGTCAGATCAGGTGTTGTACTGCGAAAGGAGCCGCTCCATCCGCGCATCCAGACGGCGCTTGATCTCGTTCTCGATGTGCGGGGCGAAGTCGTCGATGACGTCTTGCATGATCAGTTGTGCAGCGGCACGCAGCTCGTTGTCCAGGTGCAGCAGGTCGTCCGGATTGGGTTTGCTGGCGACTGGCTCGGCCTGTTCAGGTGCAGGCGGTTCCAGGGCAATGACCGGTTCGGCGGTCAGTGTCGGGATGTCATTGACGTCCGCTTCTTCAGCGGCGACGACCTGGCCGCTGACCACGTCGAACAGCAACGGGATCTGGCCTTCGCCGGAAACGCTGTCGGTGAGCAGGGGAGGTTGCAGGGAATCATCGCCAAGCAACTGCCGGATCGACTCGAGGTCATCGAGCAGGTGCGCGGAATCTTTCAGGTTTTTTGAATTGTCCATCGTGTGCTCAAAGACGCTGCAGTCGGTGATCTTGCAGAGGATAGCCCTGTTCACGGTAGAAGCGGAAACTCTCTCGTGCCGCCAGGCGGATGGCCGGATCCTCGACGACGATCTCGGCCACACGGGCAAAACGTTTGAAAAACTCGGGGATGCGCAGGTCCAGATTGACCAACAGATCCTGATGTTGACCCGGGTCATCGCCGACACCAAGCGCTACCGGAGCGTCCTGATCTTCCTCGATCACGCCATGGGGCACGAAGGTTTCGCCCTTGAAGCGCCAGAGCCGGGCATCGAGGTCTTCGCGCTGTTGCGCGTCGCTGCAGTGCAAATAGACCCTGTGGCCAAGCCGCCAGGCTTTATCGGTGAGCTTGCAGGCGAAATCCAGGCGCGCGAGTGGATCGGCGCTGGGCAGGATGTAAAAGTCGACTTGGGTCATGAAGGTTCCAGAGCGCCCAACGTGCCGGCCCGGCGGGCCGACACGTTTCAGGGCGCTTATACGCCAGCGCGGTCCAGCAGGTATTGGGTCAGCAGAGGAACCGGACGGCCAGTGGCGCCCTTGTCCTTGCCGCCGCTCAGCCATGCGGTGCCGGCGATGTCCAGATGCGCCCACTCGTAGGCCTTGGCGAAGCGCGACAGGAAGCAGGCGGCCGTGATGGTGCCGCCTTTCGGGCCACCAATGTTGGCGATGTCGGCAAACGGGCTGTCCAGTTGCTCCTGATATTCATCGAACAGCGGCAGTTGCCAGGCACGGTCATCGGCACGCTTGCCGGCTTCCAGCACCTGATTGATCAACGCGTCGCTGTTGCCCAGCAGGCCGGAGGTGTGACCACCCAGCGCAACCACGCAGGCGCCGGTCAGCGTAGCGATGTCGATGACGGCTTGCGGTTTGAAGCGTTCGGCGTAGGTGAGGGCGTCGCACAGCACCAGACGGCCTTCGGCGTCGGTGTTGAGGATCTCGACGGTCTGGCCGCTCATGGTCTTGACGATGTCACCCGGACGGGTAGCCGTGCCGCTCGGCATGTTCTCGGCCGCGGCCACGATGCACACCAGATTGATCGGCAATTGCAGTTCCAGCACGGCGCGCAGCGTGCCGAACACGCTGGCAGCGCCGCACATGTCGAATTTCATTTCGTCCATGTTCGCCGCAGGCTTGATGCTGATGCCGCCGGTGTCGAAGGTGATGCCCTTGCCAACGAGCACGAACGGCTTGTCGGCCTTCTTGCCGCCGGCGTAGTTCATCACGATCAGGCGAGGTGGCTGGGCGCTGCCTTGAGCGACGGCCAGGAACGAACCCATGCCCAGATCGGCGATTTTCTTCTCGTCGAGCACGTCGACTTTCAGGCCCTTATACGCCTTGCCCAGCGCCTTGGCTTCCTCGCCCAGGTAGGTCGGGTGGCACAGGTTAGGCGGCATGTTGCCCAGGTCGCGGGTGAATGCCATGCCAGCGGCGATGGCTTGAGCATGCTTAGCAGCGCGCTCGACTTCGGCGACATTGGCCTTGGCCGTCAGCAGGGTGACTTTCTTCAGGGCGCGAGGGTCGGCCTTCTGGCTCTTGAAGCGGTCGAACACGTATTCGCCATCGGCCAGGGTTTCCACCAGCAGGCGGTTCTTGCCATAGATGTCACGGTTTTTCACGGCCAGGTGATCGAGCGCGAATGCTGCGTCGGTGCCGCCCAGGCTCTTGAGCGTGTTCAGCGCGCCGCTGATGATCTTGCGGAACTGGCGATCGCTCAGCTCAGGCTCTTTGCCGGAACCCACCAGCAGAACCCGATCGGACTTGAGGTTGGGCAGGCTGTGCAGCAGCAGGCTCTGGCCCACTTTGCCGGACAGATCGCCGCGCTTGAGAACGGCACTGATTGCGCCGCCGCTCAGCGCGTCGACGGTCTTCGCGATGTCGCTCAGCGTGCGGCCTTCACCGACGGCAACCACCAGCGTGGCGGTCTTCAAGGTTTCTGCACTGACGCTTTTAACAACCAATTCCATGTCGGGGTCCCCGGGTAAACTGTGGGTGATCGCAATAATCGAGTGCGCGGCAGGATGCGCAGGTGTCTCGCATCGCCCTGCCAGCGGCAAGGCCCGCAGTTTGACCTTGCTTGCCAATGCATGACAACCCCGGAGCGCGGCCGACACCTGCATCGGTTAAAGAAGTATCCGGCGCGCTCAGTGACAGACACACCCAATCACAGGATAATGCCGCATATTTTTTCGGTGATTCGCCGCAGCGCGTCATGGCTGATCCAATTCATTGTCAGGCTGCCTGAGCGTGACAACCCTGGAGTGTCTGGTTTGATTGTCTTCCGTTACCTGTCCCGAGAAGTGCTGGTTACCTTGAGCGCTGTGAGCGCTGTGCTGCTGGTAATCATCATGAGTGGCCGCTTCATCAAGTACCTGGCCCAGGCTGCATCGGGTGCCCTGGACCCGGGCGTGCTGTTTCTGATCATGGGCTTTCGCCTGCCGGGCTTCATGCAACTGATCCTGCCGCTGGGGCTGTTCCTCGGGATTCTGCTGGCTTACGGGCGTTTGTACCTGGAAAGCGAAATGACCGTTCTGGCGGCCACCGGCATGAGTCAGCAGCGCCTGCTGTGGATGACGCTGGCGCCCGCCGCCGTCGTGTCTCTGCTGGTCGCCTGGCTCAGCTTCAGCCTCGCGCCTCAGGGCGCAACCCAGTTTCAGCTGCTGATCAACAAACAGGACGCGATGACCGAGTTCGACACGCTGGTGCCGGGCCGCTTCCAGCTGCTGCGTGACGGCAGCCGGGTGACGTACACCGAGACCATGACGGACGACCGCATCAACCTTGGCGGCGTGTTCATCTCGGAAAAGAAACTGAACGAGAAGAAAGATCACGGCATCACCGTACTGGTCGCCGAGAAGGGCCGTCAGGAAATCAAACCCGATGGCAGCCGTTATCTGATTCTGGACAACGGATATCGCTACGACGGTAACCCTGGGCAGGCCAATTACCGCGCGATCAAATACGACACCTACGGCGCTCTGCTGCCCAAGCCCGAAATCAGCGACGAAATCACCGACCGGGACGCCATCCCTACAAGCGAGCTGCTCAATGGCGAAAACACCCTGCGCAACAAGGCTGAACTGCAGTGGCGCATTTCCCTGCCCATCCTCGTCTTCATCGTCACGCTGATGGCCGTGCCATTGGCCCGGGTGAACCCGCGTCAGGGCCGCTTCCTCAAATTATTGCCGGCGATTCTTTTGTACATGGCCTATCTGACCATCCTCATCGCCGCTCGCGGCGCGCTCGAAAAAGGCAAGATCCCGCTGGGCCTTGGTTTGTGGTGGGTGCATGCGCTGTTCCTGGCCATCGGGCTGGGCCTGCTTTACTGGGAGCCTCTGCGTCTGAAACTGGCGAGCCGCCGCAGCGTGTCGGAGGTGGCTCATGGTTAAGCTCGATCGGTACATCGGCAAAAGCGTCTTCATGGCGATTCTTGCCGTGCTGGGCATCATTCTCGGGCTGGCGTCGCTGTTCGCATTCATCGACGAGATGGCTGACATCAGCGACACCTACACCTTCTGGGATGCCGGCAGCTTCGTGGTGATGACCGCGCCGCGCCGTCTTTATGAAATGCTGCCGATGGCTGCCCTGATCGGCTGCCTGATCGGCCTTGGCGCCTTGGCCAGCAGCAGCGAGCTGACCATCATGCGCGCTGCGGGTGTGTCCATCGGCCGGATTGTCTGGGCGGTGATGAAGCCGATGCTGGTGCTGATGGTGGCGGGGCTGCTGATCGGCGAATACGTCGCGCCGGTCACCGAGGCTCAGGCCCAGGCGGCGCGTTCCCTGGCGCAGGGCACCGGCGATGCGCAGAGCGCGCGTCATGGCTTGTGGCATCGTCAGGGCGACGAGTTCATTCACATCAACACCGTACAGCCCAATGGCTTGTTGTACGGTGTCACGCGCTACCGCTTTGACGATCAGCGTCACATGCTCAGCGCCAGTTTTGCCAAACAGGCGAACTTCCAGACCGATTACTGGCTGCTCAAGGACGTCTCCACCACGCTGTTCCATGAAGGCCGCACCGAGGTGGTGTCTGCTCCAGAAGAGCGCTGGAACGTCGCATTGAGCCCGCAGTTGCTGAGCACGGTGGTGCTGCCGCCCGAGTCGCTGTCGATGACCGGGCTGTACGGGTACGCACGTTATCTGGCAGATCAGGGCCTGAGCAACGGCCGTTACTGGCTGGCGTTCTACACCAAGATCCTGCAACCGCTGGTGACCGTGGCGCTGGTGCTGATGGCCATTTCCTTTATCTTCGGGCCGCTGCGCTCCGTGACATTGGGTCAGCGCGTGTTCACCGGCGTGCTGGTCGGTTTCACCTTCCGAATCGCGCAGGACCTGCTCGGGCCTTCGAGCCTTGTGTTCGGGTTCTCGCCGCTGTTCGCTGTTCTGGTGCCAGCGGGTATCTGCGCACTGGCAGGTCTCTGGCTGCTGCGTCGGGCGGGTTGATCGTCAGCGGGCAATGAAAAAGCCGACCTCAGGGTCGGCTTTTTTGTGTCTGAGTGATCGCCTGGCTATTGCTTTCGTTTCGGAATCCGCACCAGCTGCGTCTCGGAATACAGGTCGTGCCAGCAGCGCTTCTGCTTGTCGAACAGGCTCCAGAAAAAACCGAGCCCCACGCACAGCCAGGACGCGATCGCGACGACGAAACGTAGCAGCGCTTGCCGGAGGCTGATACCGGTTCCGTCCGCGTTTTGCACGCGAATGCCCCAGACCTGCATGCCCAGCGTCTGGCCGGCGTGGGTCCAGAACTTGGCGAAGAACGCGAACAGGGCGAACAGCAGAAGCGTGGAGAGCAGGGGATCGCCGTCCAGCGCGCCTGACTCGGACAGCTGACGCAATCTGGCCTCGCCCACGACGCTCATCCAGACCAGCTTGTACAGGAAGGTGATTACCATCAGCAGCGCAACGCACAGCAGCGCGTCGTAACAGATGGCGGCCATGCGACGGCCCAGACCGACTGCGGGGAAATCACCCTGTGGGCTTAGCAGGTGCTTGGGCATCTCGGACGCTCGTTCACGGGGAAGCGGGCAGTGTACGAAATCGCAGGCATAAAAAAGCCCCTGATGTCGCCATCAAGGGCTTTTATGCTTTCAGCGATCAGCCTTCAGCTTGTACTTCATCAGCCTGCATGCCTTTCTGGCCTTGCACAGCAACGAAAGTAACTTTCTGGCCTTCTTTCAGGCTCTTGAAGCCGTTGCCCTGAATAGCGCGGAAGTGGACGAACAGATCCGGACCGCTCTCTGGAGTGATAAAACCAAAACCTTTCTCGTCGTTAAACCACTTAACGGTACCGCTCTGACGTGTAGACATTTTCTTATTCCTAGACGCATAAATTAATGACAGTCCCTTTCACACGAAAGAGTACTGGGCTGGTTGCAGGAAGAAGAAACGTAGAGCGGGATGTAGCATTGCTTTTGGCGCTACTGCCCAGGTCACGATCCCAGCGACCTATGCAAACACAGTTGAGAAACTCTACGCTAACTCTCGCAGAAAAAACAAGCCCCGCTGATGCCCGGTTTCAGGGGCTTTGGCCGGTTTTTTGAAAACTTTAACCACATCGAGGGGATCGATAGTTTTTAATATCGAAGCCCCTTGGAAAGTGCATTTTTTTGACAGTTTGATTGCTGTTTGCGCGAGCGCCAGACTGCGGCATGCGTACAGTTGAATGCACTGTTGCGGTGCCGCAGTTTCTTGACGCGCCTGTCAGCCTCGGAAGTAACGTGGCGCAACGAAAGGCATTTTGCTAACGAGCATCGGTACTTTCTTGCCACGAACGATTGCCCAGACCGGTGTATCCAGCGCTGTGAATCCTGCGTCCAGGTAGCCCATTGCCAGTGGTGCGCCGAGGGTCGGTCCGAAGCCGCCGCTGCAGATCGAGCCGATCACTTTATCGTCGGCATCGACAATTTCAGCGCCCTCGCGCACCGGCGTGCGCTCTTGCGGCAGCAGGCCGACACGCTTGCGAGCCGCACCGGTTTGGTGCTGAGCGAAGATTTGATCAGCCCCCGGGAAGCCGCCCGCGCGAGCGCCGTCGGCGCGACGAACCTTGGAAATCGCCCACAGCAGACTGGCCTGAATCGGCGTGGTTTCGGTATTCATGTCATGACCGTAGAGGCACAGGCCTGCTTCCAGACGCAGCGAATCACGTGCGCCGAGGCCGATTGGCGCGACTTCCGGCTCAGCCAGCAGGCGACGAGCCAGCGATTCGGCCTGATCGGCCGGGACTGAAATCTCGTAGCCGTCTTCGCCGGTGTACCCGGAACGGCTCACGTAGCAGTCGATGCCGTCGATCCGCGCGGAGGTGTACTGCATGAAGGTCATCTTCGCGACTTCCGGTGCCAGGCGAGCCAGCGCCGTGACGGCCTGAGGACCTTGCAAGGCCAGCAATGCACGCTCTTCGAACAGCGGCGTGATCTCGCAGCGATTGCCGATGTGCGCGCGAAGGTGCGCGAGGTCTTCGTTTTTGCAGGCGGCGTTGACGACCAGCATCAGTTGCTCGTTACCCAGATTCGCCACCATCAGGTCGTCGAGAATCCCGCCGGTCTCATTGGTGAACATGGCGTAGCGCTGCATGCCCACCGGCAGGTCGATGATGTCCACCGGCACCAGGGTTTCCAGCGCACGGGCGGCATCAGCGCCGCTGAGCAGGATCTGTCCCATGTGCGACACGTCGAACAGGCCAGCCTGATCGCGGGTGTGCAGGTGTTCTTTCATCACGCCCGCCGGGTATTGCACGGGCATGTCGTAGCCTGCGAATTCGACCATCCTGGCACCCAGTTCACGGTGCAGGGCGTTGAGTGGGGTTTTCAACAGTTCAGCGGACATCGATGGCTCCTTGAAAGTGTTTACGTGCCCCGGCCTGAAAACCGAGGGCGCGATGAAATTAGGCGGGTATCAGCACTCGATAATGTTCACGGCCAGCCCGCCACGGGCTGTTTCCTTGTATTTGCTTTTCATGTCGGCGCCGGTCTGGCGCATCGTCCGGATGACTTTGTCCAGCGAGACGAAGTGCTGACCGTCGCCGCGTAACGCCATGCGTACCGCATTGATGGCCTTCACCGAACCCATTGCGTTGCGCTCGATGCAGGGCACTTGAACCAGGCCGCCAATCGGGTCGCAGGTCAGACCGAGGTTGTGTTCCATGCCGATTTCGGCGGCGTTTTCGACTTGCTGAACGTTGCCGCCCAGCACTTCGCAGAGCGCGCCGGCGGCCATCGAGCAGGCGACGCCGACTTCACCCTGACAGCCGACTTCGGCGCCGGAGATCGACGCGTTTTCCTTATAGAGAATGCCGATGGCGGCGGCGGTCAGGAGGAACCGGACGACGCCGTCTTCGTTGGCACCGGTGATGAAACGCATGTAGTAATGCAGCACCGCTGGAATGATGCCTGCCGCGCCGTTGGTGGGCGCCGTGACGACGCGTCCGCCGTTGGCGTTTTCTTCGTTGACGGCCAGCGCGTAAAGATTGACCCAGTCCAGCACGGACAGGGCATCACGCAAAGCGGCTTCCGGGTTTTTGCACAGCTGGCGATGCAAGGCTGCCGCGCGCCGCTTGACCTTCAGGCCGCCCGGCAAGATCCCTTCGTTGCGGCATCCCGCTTCGACGCAGTCCTGCATGACCTGCCAGATATTCAGCAGTCCGGCGCGGGTCTGCGCTTCGGGTCGCCAGGCGGATTCGTTGGCCAGCATCACCTGACTGATCGACAGCCCGGTGCTTGCGCAGTGGGCCATCAATTCCTTGCCGGTCTTGAACGGGTAGGGCAGTGGCGTGCTGTCCTCGACGATACGGTCGGCACCGGCAGCGTCTTCATCGACGACGAAACCGCCGCCCACCGAGTAGTACTCGCGGCTGCGGATCTGCAGGCCGGCGGCGTCGAAGGCGCGGAAAATCATGCCGTTGGGATGGTAGGCCAGCGGCTTGCGAATCATCGCCAGGTGCTGCTTTTCGATGAACTCGATGCTGTGCTCGCCCAGCAGGCTGATCCGCTCGGTGCCGCGAATCCGTTGCAAGCGTTCGGCAACGTGTTCAGTGTCGACGGTGTCCGGATGCTCGCCTTCGAGCCCCAGCAAGACGGCCTTGTCGCTGCCGTGACCTTTGCCGGTGGCGCCGAGCGAGCCATACAGCTCGACCCGCACACTGGCGGTGCCGGAAAGCAGATCGTCACGCCGCAGCCCTTCGGCGAACCGCGCCGCAGCACGCATGGGGCCCACGGTATGAGAGCTGGAGGGGCCGATGCCAATCTTGAACAGGTCAAACACGCTCAGGGACATGATTGGGCTCCGGTGTTGTTTTTATGGTTTTTGCAGGCTGATCGGGCTGGATTCAGTCGCGGGCAAGCTTACTCCTGCAAGGTCGGGGCGTTCGTGCATATCTGTGCGCCACAAATCGTGTAGGAGTGAGCGTGCTCGCGAAGTGACTTCAGCACCACGCGGGATCTATTTTGAAAAGGGCCACTGCTCGCACAGTAGCCCCTTATCCGTCACGCGTCCTGATAGCTTTCGATCGAAGGACAGGCGCAGACCAGGTTGCGGTCGCCGAAGACGTTGTCGACACGACCGACCGGAGGCCAGTATTTGCCTTCGATCAACGAGGCGACCGGGTACACCGCCTGCTCACGGCTGTACGGATGGCTCCATTCGCCGACCAGCTCGGCCGCTGTGTGCGGTGCGTTTTTCAGCGGGTTGTCTTCTTTGTCCAGCGCGCCACTTTCCACTGCGCGGATTTCCTCGCGAATCTTGATCATCGCGTCGCAGAAGCGGTCCAGCTCTTCTCTGGATTCGCTTTCGGTCGGCTCGATCATCAGCGTGCCCGCGACAGGGAACGACATGGTCGGCGCATGGAAGCCGAAGTCGATCAGACGTTTGGCGACGTCATCGACGCTGATGCCGCTGGTTTCTTTGAGCGGGCGCAGGTCGAGGATGCATTCGTGCGCCACCAGGCCGCTGCTGCCGGTGTACAGCACGGGGTAGTGCTCTTCCAGGCGGCGCGAGATGTAGTTGGCGTTGAGAATTGCCAGTTGCGAGGCGCGTTTCAGGCCTTCGCCACCCATCATGCGGATGTACATCCAGGTGATCGGCAGGATGCTCGCGCTGCCGAAAGGTGCCGCGCAGACCGCGCCTTCCTTGCGTTCCATCTTGCCGTGACCCGGCAGGAACGGCGCCAGATGAGATTTGACTCCGATCGGGCCAACGCCCGGGCCGCCACCGCCGTGCGGGATGCAGAAGGTCTTGTGCAGGTTTAGGTGAGAGACGTCGCCGCCGAACTTGCCCGGCGCACAGAGGCCGACCATCGCGTTCATGTTCGCGCCGTCGATGTAAACCTGGCCGCCGTTGTCGTGAATGATGCTGCAGATTTCGCGAATGCCTTCCTCGAACACGCCGTGGGTCGAAGGGTAGGTGATCATCAGTGCCGCAAGGTGATCGCGGTGCTCGATGGCCTTGGCGCGCAGATCTTCGATGTCGACGTTGCCGCGTGCGTCGCATGCGGTCACAACCACGCGCATGCCCGCCATGTTGGCGGTGGCAGGGTTGGTGCCGTGGGCGGACGAGGGAATCAGGCAGATGTCGCGACGGTCATCGCCACGGCTCTGGTGATACGCACGGATGGCCAGCAGGCCGGCGTATTCGCCTTGGGAGCCGGCGTTGGGCTGCAGCGAGATCGAGTCATAACCGGTCGCGGCGCAGAGCATCGCTTCCAGCTCGTCCGTCAGTTGCTGATAACCGGCGCTCTGTTCAGCGGGCGCGAAGGGGTGAAGGTTGCCGAACTCGGCCCACGTCACCGGGATCATTTCACTGGCGGCGTTGAGCTTCATCGTGCACGAGCCCAGCGGGATCATGGTGCGGTCCAAAGCCAGGTCCTTGTCCGCCAGACGGCGCAGGTAGCGCATCAGTTCGGTTTCGGAGTGATAGCGGTTGAACACCGGATGGCTCAGGATCGGCGACTGACGCTTGAGTTCGGCGGGCAGGCGGGCCTTAACGCTTTCGGCGAGCGAATCGAAATCGGGCAGTGCCTGGCCTTCACCTGCGAACAGTTGCCACAGTACTTCCACGTCGGCTTGCTGGGTGGTTTCGTCCAGCGATACGCCCAGACGATCGGCGTCGACTTCGCGCAGGTTGATCTGCTGAGCGCGCGCCTTGGCATGCAGGTCGGCAGTCTTGGCGCCGGTGTTGAGGGTGATGCTGTCGAAGAACGAAGCCTGCTCAACGTTCAGGCCCAGCGTGCTCAGGCCCTCGGCAAAAATCGCGGTCAGATGGTGCACACGATTGGCGATGCGGGTCAGGCCGCGCGGACCGTGGTAAACGGCATACATGCTGGCGATGTTGGCGAGCAGAACCTGCGCGGTGCAGATGTTGCTCGTCGCCTTCTCGCGGCGAATGTGTTGTTCACGCGTCTGCATCGCCAGACGCAGTGCGGTCTTGCCGAAACGGTCGATCGAAACGCCCACCAGACGGCCCGGCATGTCGCGCTTGTAGGCATCTTTGGTGGAGAAGTAAGCCGCGTGTGGGCCGCCGAAACCCAGCGGCACGCCAAAGCGCTGGGCGCTGCCGATGGCGACGTCTGCGCCGAATTCGCCGGGTGGCGTCAACAGGGTCAGGGCCAGCAGATCCGCTGCAACGGCAACCAGTGCGTTGGCGGCATGGAAGCGCTCGACCAGGTCGCGGTAGTCGAACACGTCACCGTTGCTGGCCGGGTATTGCAGCAGCGCGCCGAAGAATTCGCTGACGTCGGTCAACTGGCTTTCGTCAGCCACGACAACGTCGATACCCAGAGGCTCGGCGCGTGTGCGCAGGACATCAAGGGTTTGCGGGTGGCAGTGGGCCGACGCGAAGAATTTCTGGCTGGACTTGTTCTTGCTCAGACGCTTGCAGAAGGTCATGGCTTCGGCGGCAGCAGTAGCTTCGTCGAGCAACGACGCGTTGGCGATCGGCAGGCCGGTCAGGTCGCTGATCAGGGTCTGGAAATTTAACAGCGACTCGAGACGACCTTGGGAAATCTCGGGCTGATACGGGGTGTAAGCGGTGTACCAGGCCGGATTCTCCAGCAGGTTGCGCAGAATCGGTGCCGGCGTGTGGGTGTTGTAGTAACCCTGGCCGATGTACGTCTTGAACAGCTGGTTTTTGCTGGCGATGGCTTTGATGTCAGCCAGCGCATCGGCTTCGCTCTGACCTGCCGACAGGCCCAGTACGCTGGTGCCTTTGATAGATTCGGGGATGACGCTGGCGCTCAGGGCTTCCAGCGAGTCAAAGCCGAGCGTGGCGAGCATGGCTTTTTCATCGTCGGCGCGCGGGCCGATGTGGCGTGCGATGAACTCGTTGGCGGTGCTCAATTCGATGCGGTCAGTCATGGCAGTCTCCTCAGGCTTCGGCGTTGGCTTTGATCAGACGGTCGTAGGCGTCCTGATCGAGCAGTTTGCCGACAGCGTCTGCGTCGGAAGGAATAAAGCGGAAGAACCAGCCCTGGCCCAACGGGTCTTCGTTGACCAGCTCGGGATTGGCGTCCAGCGCCGGGTTGACCTCGACGACTTCGCCATTGAGCGGCATGTACACGCCGCTGGCGGCTTTAACCGATTCGACCGTAGCGGCTTCTGCGCCTTTATCGTAGGACGCAAGCTCGGGCAGTTGCACGAAAACCACGTCACCCAGTGCGTCCTGCGCGAAAGCGGTGATGCCGACAGTCACGCTGCCGTCAGCCTCGGCGCGCAGCCACTCGTGATCTTCAGTAAAACGCAACTCGCTCATGAAATCTCCCCAGATGAAATCGCTCGTCGTTGGCGCGAGCATGATGGGTAGCTGCTTAGCAAGTTTGCGGCCAACCTTGCTCGGCGCCTGTAGATCAAGGCTTTCAGCGATTTTCCACCGACCGCTACCAATGAGGCTGTAGCGAAATCGTTACGGAATCCGGGTGTTTGAAAAGCATTGCAGGATCAAGGCCTTGCTGTGCGCGCATGTGCCTTGAATGGAATGAAATCGTTCCACTGTTTCGAAATCGTTCCGCAGAGCGTGTTACTGCGCATGCCACCGATAAGGGCCTTACGATTTCCCTGTGATCCCGTATTTGCGTAAACGATGGGCAATCGCGGTGTGGGAAGTCTGCAAGCGCGCGGCCAGTTGCCGGGTGGAAGGATAGTGGCTGTAGAGCTTCTCCAGCAGGGATTTTTCGAAATGCTCCACGGCGGCCTCCAGGCTTTCGATTTCGCCGTCGCCCTGGCGTGCAACTGACGTCCCGGCAATGTCCAGATCGCCGATGTCCACCAATGAGCTTTCGCAAATGGCCGCCGCGCGGAAGATCACGTTCTGCAATTGCCTGACGTTGCCCGGCCAGCGGTTGCCTAACAAGGCCGGATAAGTGGCGGGCGCCAGACGACACACAGGGCGCTGAATCTGCGTGCAGGCTTGTTCCATGAAAAAACGCGCGAGCAGAAGGATGTCCTGACCGCGCTCACGCAGTGGCGGGACCTCCAGATTCAGCACATTGAGACGATAGAACAGGTCCTCACGGAACGTCCCTTCAGCGACCATTTTTTCCAGATCGCGGTGCGTCGCGCTGAGGATGCGCACGTTGACCTGCACTTCCTTGTCGCCGCCAACGCGGCGGAACGTGCCGTCGTTGAGAAAACGCAGCAGCTTGGCTTGCAGATAGGGCGACATTTCGCCGATTTCGTCGAGAAAGACTGTGCCCTGGTTGGCGAGCTCCATCAGGCCGGGCTTGCCCCCGCGTTGCGCACCAGTGAAAGCGCCTGGGGCATAACCGAACAATTCGCTTTCGGCGAGATTCTCCGGCAGCGCCGCACAGTTGAGCGCCAGAAAAGGCGCGCCATTGCGTGCGCTGACCGCGTGGCAGGCCCGCGCCACCAGTTCTTTGCCGGTGCCGGTTTCACCCTGAATCAGCAGCGGCGCATCGAGGGCGGCCACGCGCTGGGCGCGCGCCTTGAGGGTGCGGATGGGCGCTGAATCGCCAAGCAGCGCATCGAAGCCTTCTGCGTGATCGTGGTGCAGGGCGGACAGGCGCTCACCAATGCGGCTAGGCAGATACAGCGTAAGCAACGCGCCTGCATCGGTGATCGGCGTCGCATCCAGCAGCAACGCCTCGCCGTTGAGCGTGACTTCGCGCAGCGGCAAGCGAAAGCCGTTTTCCAGCAGCGCCGTTTGCAACGCGGGGTCGCCGAACAGCTCACCAATGGGTTCGCCAGCGGGTTCGCGACCATACAGTGCGACGAGCGCAGGGTTGGCGAGCAGCACATGCCCGCCGCTGTCGAGCGCCAGGACCGGATCGGTCATCGCCGCCAGCAACGCGTCCAGCTGCAAGTGACGACGTTGCCCCGGAAGGATGTCCACGACAGTAATCGCCTCCACGCCTCGCACCCGGAACAGTCGGTCCTTGAGTTCTTCGAGCAGTTCGTGGCTCAGGGTCGGCGCGTCGATGTAGACATTCGGCGGCACCATTTCCACGGCATCGAGGTTCAGGTTGCGCGCGCCGAGAATCGCTAGCACTTCCTGGGTGATGCCGACGCGGTCGATGAACGTAACGTGAATGCGCATGGGGAGCGAAGAGGTTCGGGCGATTGAAGGGAGCGATTATGCCAGTAAATGATGGGGTCCCGCCCTGCACAGCGGGGCCAGGCGAATCTTCGATGTTCTGAGATCTGTGGGAGCGGGCTTGCTGGCGAAGAAGAAGCTCTGAAATGTACCTGTCGGCCATGGCAGCGTCTTCGCGAGCAAGCTCGCTCCTACGGGGGCGATGCGCGATTCGATGTCAGGCGCTGCCCGGCTATTCCAGATGCTCTGGCTTGACCGCATCGCCTGACTTCATGTCGAGCTTGTCGCGAATGTCCTCGAACATTGCGTCGTACTGGCCGTCCATCGCATGCAGGTCGGCGTCTTTGGGCAGGCCGTGTTTCTGTGCAAGCCGGGAGGCTTCACTGGCGAAGTTGTAGGCCTTGTCTTTCGGCAGATCGAAGGACTCGCTGAAGCCCTTGCCGTTGATATCGCCTTCGAGCGTGAAGTGCATGCCAGGACCTTCGTCGGTCTGCGCGACTTCGTAACGGATATGAATGTCGTAACCGACGTCCTCCGGTTGCAGGGCAGGACGGGCGATGTGCAGATGGCCGGGCTCGAACATGGGGTGCTCCAGCGAAATGTGATGAAGGTTAAGGACAGACCCTGCGGTCTGCTCAGGGTTCATCACGGGCAGGCGTCTTGGCATTGCCGACAGACTGAGCCTCGGGCTCGGGTCGCGACCATATCCATAGATTGACCAGCACCATGCCCGCCACGGCGAAGTAGATCCACCAGTTGTGTTTGAGCAGCACCAGCATCATGACGGCGCAGATCAGCATGGTCACAGTGGCGCTGATCTTGGCACTGCGTGCGATCAGTTTGCCGTTGCGCCAGTTGGTCAGCATCGGGCCGAAGATCCGGTGGTTTTCCAGCCAGGCACTCAGGCGAGGCGAGCTTTTGGTCGCCGCCCATGCCGCCAGCAGGATGAACTCGGTGGTGGGCAGTCCCGGAATGAAAATGGCGATGATGCCGATCGTCAGACTCACGTAGGCCAGAATGCCAAACAGGATGCGGGACAGTTTGCTGCCTTGGGGTGTGCTGGTCATGGTCTCGGAAACGGCAGGGTAATGATGCAATGCGCGGGAATGCTTCCCGGCAAAGGCGCCTAGCTTAACAGTGCCGGGCGCCAAACGCGCGGGGTCAGGCCGGTTGCGCCGCTGCCGGACAAGCATAGGCGTGCTGCAGCAGCACGTTGAAACGTTCGAAGGCGGCGACGGCGCCGCGATCGATCTGTTCTTCCTGCTCGGGGCTGAAGGGCAGGTCGTCGAGGATCCTGATGAAGCGCTTCCAGCCATCGGCGCGACCACCGGCGGGCTCGCCCAGATGACGTGCGCCAAAGGTGTCGCTCAGGTTCAGCGCCTCGGCGCGCTTGATCAGGAATGCTGCGCCCAGCTTCGACCCTTCGGAAACGAACAGCCAGCCCAGCGCCTGGGCCATGCTGACCGTCGCCACGGCGCCTGACACCGGGGCCGGAATGGGCGCACCCAGGTCATTCAGGTCCGCCCTGGCCTGTTCTGCCCGGCATCGTGCAGGTAAATCGGTGATCAGTTCGATCAGTTGCGGATCGGTGTACAGCGCTTTGAGTTCTTGCTGAAACAGATACTGCGCGCTGAGAAAGCGACTGTAGCTGGCCAGGGTTTCGAACGGCGCATTGGCTTTGACGGCCTTGTCCAGCTGCTCATGCGGGGCGTGGGTGATCTGGTTCAGTCGTTGGGAGCGACGAATCGGGTCGTGGGACATGTGTCTTCCTTGGAAAAGAGGCGTTTGTTAACGAGACGAGTGAGTGGCGTTCGAGCGTAAAAAAACAACCGCACCCCTGCAGGGGCGCGGTTGTCATTTCAGTCAGATATCCCACACCAGATTGACCGCGAAGTGACGGCCCGGCTCGGTCAGACGATCCAGGCTGGACGGCGCAGTCACACCTGCCTCGCCGACGCCGTCGTAGCCACGCACGTCGTCCCAGCGCCAGTATTTCTTGTCGGCCACGTTATAAACGCCGCCATTGACGGTGACGTCATCGGTCACTTTGTAGAAGCCAGTGAGGTCAACGACGCCGAAGCCTGGCGTCCTGAAACCGCTCGACACACCATTCGGGGCGTGGAATTGCGAATCGTCCACGCGGGTCTTGCGCTTGACCAGCGTCCAGCTCACCAGCGCGCCATAGTCGTCCTGGTCATAACCCAGGCCGAACACGCCAGTCAGCGGATTGATGCTGTTGAGCGGTTGTCCCGTGTCGTCGTTGCGACCGTAGGCATACGCTAGGGAACCCTGTGTGTAGAGCCCCTCAGGCGCGCCGAAGCTGTCCAGATTCAGACGGCCCTTGAGCTCCACACCCTTGATGGTGGCGTGCTTGATGTTGTTGGACTGGAAAACCGTAGCCGACGAGGTTGCCGGTTGGATGGCGTCCTCATTGATGAAGTCGCGATACTTGTTATAGAACACCGCCACGTCGAACGTGCCCTCGTCGAAGCGGCCCCGCAGACCGGTCTCGTAGCTCCTGCTTTTTTCCGGTTCAAGGTCCGGATTCGGCTCGACGGTATAGTTGCCGCTGACGTTTTCAAAGCGCCCATACAGGCTCTTGGCCGTCGGGGTGCGGAAACCTTCGGCGTACTGGCCATACCAGGTGTAGGCGTCGTCGAACGCGTACGTGATGCCAAGTTTTGGCGACAGGCGATGCCACTTCTTGTCCTTGTCGTTGAACTGGTCGGGATTGGTCAGGTTGTAGGCTTTCAGAAACTCGTCTGTCGCATGCGGTGACAGTGTCGTGTAGTCATAACGCGCGCCGGGCATGAAGGTCCAGCTACCCCATTTGATCTGATCCTGGGCGAACAGGGCGTAGGTGTTCACGGTCGGATCCGGGAAATCGCTGGTCGGCAACAGGCTGTCCGTCGAACTCGTGCTGGGCGCGCCAATGGTGGTGCAGGTGCCCCCGACGGCCGCGCAGGTGGCGTTGCCGCTACGCTCACCGGTGACTTTCTGCTGTTTGAGCGTGGTGCCGTAAGTCAGCAGATGCTCGGTATCAGCGATGCTGAACGCCTTGTCCAGCTGGGCATCGAAAATCCATTGACGTTCTTTGTAGAACGTATTGCGCGCGCGCCAGACATCCCGGGAGACAGCGCCGGTGAATGGGTTTTTCGGGACGTACCGCTCGAGTGTGTCCTGATCGGTCTTCGCGATCTGGTAGTTCAGGCTCCACTTGATGTTGTCCGCCAGCAGGCTGTCCAGCGCAAAAGCGTTTTCAACGCCGAAGCGCTCGCGGGTCACGACATCGTTGCCTTCACGGGACTGGTAATAGCCCATGCCGCTGCCCTCGTTGAAAGGCCCGCCAACCGCGCTTTTCTGGTTGGTATGGGTATCGTCCTTGAACTTTTCGTAGGTGAAGCCCAGCCGGTCATTGTCGCCATAATTCCAGCCCAGTTTGGCCAGCACGTTGGTCGCGCGTTTGTCTTCCGGGTTGGCGGCGGTGCGGTCCAGCCCGGTGCCGCCATGCTCGCCGTAGGACTCGGTTTCCCGGCCGTTACGCTGGCTGACGTGCAGCATGGCGTCGAAGTCGCCCTCGCGCCCCGCCACGGTCGCGGAGTTCAGCCAGCTGTTGTCCGCTGAGCTGTAGCCGGTTTTCAGGCGTGCGCCGACGTCTTTGCCTGGCTTGATGATGTCTTCCGGATCGAGCGTGTAATAGCTCACCGCGCCGCCAATGGCGTTACTGCCGTACAAGGCAGATGCAGGGCCACGAAGGATTTCCACACGCTTGACGATCTCGGGGTCGACGTAATTGCGATGGGTGTTGGCGTAGGGGCCTGAGAAGTAGTTGTCCGGGACTTCGACACCATCGACCTGAGTCAGAACGCGATTGCCGTCGATCCCGCGGATGTTGTAACCGGTCGTGCCGGCACGCTGCCCCGCACCGCCTACGGACACGCCCGGCTCGTCACGCACCAGATCGCGAATGGTGTTGACGTTCTGCCGATCCAGATCGGCGCGATCTCGCACGCTGACCGTGTTGGGCACCGAGGCTATCGACTGCGCCTGGCGCGTGGCGCTGATGGTGACCTGATCCAGCGCCAGTGCGCCGCCGGCGCGACGCTCGAGCACGACATTGTTGTTGCCCAGGCTGCGGTAGCTCAGATTGCTGCCCGCCAGCAGGCGCTCCAGTGCTTGCTCGGCCGACAAGGTTCCGTTCACGCCGGGCGAGGTGACGTTCTGCGCCAGATCCGCCGAAAGCCCCACCTGCCAGCCCGTGATCTTGCTGAATTCGTTGAGCGCCGAAACCAGCGGTTGTTGCTTGATCGAAAACTGATAGGCACCGGCCACGCGCGCCGGTTGCTCGGCAGCGGCGCTGGCAGGGCTGTGCAGACTGGCGCCCAGGATGGCGACGGTCAGCAGTGAGAGGGTGGAGTGGCGGGTGGTCCTGGGCGAGTCGGTGGGCGTAGGGGTGAACGTGGACAACATCGATAGCGCTCCCTGTCGTGCGGGTCGTTTATAGTTTTTGCTGAATGATTCAAATAAGAATCAGTTGCATTGGCTATGACTAGACGAACGACGAACGGCTATCGCGTAAAAATAGTTTTACTCAGTTGAGAATCACCAGCGCCGGCAACTCGTGAAAGCTGGCCGAGGTGATCTGCGCGAGCGAGCGCACCACGTCGACAGGGCTGTCCAGGCGGTAATTACCGGTGACCGCCACGCGATCGAGCTTGCTGTTGGTGTTCACGATCCAGCCCGGATAGTAACGGCGCAGCTCGGCCAGTACCTCGCTGAGCGGGCAATTGTCGAAAATCAGGCGGCCTTGAATCCACGCCAGATCCTTGTTCTGATCGACCTTTTCGCGGCGGCCAAAACCCTCCGGGCCGACCTTCAGACTGTCGCCTGCGCCTAGGTTCATCTGCGAATTGCCACGCAGCGCCTGCACGTTCAGTGCGCCGCGCTCGACCTGTATCTGCGCCACACCGTCCAGATAACGCACGGCAAACGCGGTGCTGCTGGCGCTCATGCGTACCGGGCCAGCCTCGACTTCCAGCGGCAAGCCCTTGGCGCCGGGCACTTCGAAAAACGCCTCGCCTTGATACAGACGCGCGACCCGCTGTTGTTCGTCCAGGTCGGAGGAGAACGCAGATCGGGTATTGAGTAGCACCTTCGAACCGTCCGCAAGCTCCAGCCGCTGGCGCTCTCCGGCCACGGTCAGGTGGTCGGCACGCAGGCGCAGGGGCAGATCGCTGAAGTTGAACAGGCCCAGCAACAGAACCGCTGCCGTGGCCAGAGGCAGCCAGTGAGGGCGTACGCGGCGAAGCAGCGACGGTTTTTTCGGCGTCGCGAGGTTCACGGCCGCCGCGAACACTGGCTGAGAATTCCACACGGCTTCGGCCCGGGTAAAGGCTTCGCGATGGGCCGGGTCTGCCGCCAGCCACGCCTGAAAGCGGGCGTGCCCGGCAGCGTCGGTGCTTTCCAGTTCGATCAGCCAGTTCAGGGCCTGGTTCATTGCGCTGTGCTTCAACGCATCGTCGGCCGGATGCGGGCCTGATGAATGAGAGTCCCTCAAGGGAGCGTCCTCGGATACACGGTGTGGGGCGCAGTGTAGCGCTGGCCAGGCTGGCGAGCCGCCTGTTTCTTATCGGTAACGGGTCAGGCTGTCGTCATCACTGATCGAGCCGGGCTGCGACGCCCAGACAAATCGCCATGATCAGCTTGAGTTCCTTTTGTACGGTGCTGGCCGACACGCCCAGTTGCTCGGCGATTTCCAGATAGCTGGCGCCGTTGAGGCGACTGAGCGTGAATATCTTCTGCTGGCGCGGCGTCAGTTTTTCCAGGCTGGCGTTCAGGCTTTCGAGCAGGCGATTGGCGTGCGCGGCATCTTCGAGCGTCGAGTCCGGTGCTACGACGTTGTGGATATCCGCCAGTGGAACGTCGTCGACGATGGTTCGGGCGTGGATGCGTCGGGCGCGCAGATGGTCGAGCGCCAGATTGCGTGCGGTCTGGAAAACAAAGGGTTCGAGATGATCGATCGCGCGTTCGCCCAGTGCGCGCGTGACGCGAAGATACGTTTCCTGCAGCAGGTCTTCGGCGGTACTGGGGTTGCGAACCATGCGCTGCAAAGTGCGCAGAAGAATCGTTCGCCGGGCCAGGAATACATCGTTGAAGTGCGATTGCGTCACGCGGATAACCCGACCAGAAAATCAGCGGATGATAATGCTTATCATCTGCGGGTCTGGCAAGGTGGGAATTCGCAAAGATTTTGTAAAGGGGAGTGACGGTCTTGATCATTTGAAGCGCGCTTGCCCGCTAGGGCGGCGCGTCAGCCGATGCACATGAGGCTGACACGCCGCCGTCGCGAACGCGCGTTTTGCTACAGGTCTGTTGCGGGGCGAACGTTGCGCCCGGCGTCAGGCCTTACTCGGCATTCATCAACGCCAGGCAGTTATCGAGCATACGGTTGGAGAAGCCCCATTCGTTGTCGTACCAGGCCAGCACTTTGAGCAGGCGACCGCTGACTTTGGTGTGGTTGGCATCGAAGATCGACGACAGCGGGTTGTGGTTGAAGTCGTGGGAAACCAGCGGCAGAGCGTTGTAGCCAAGAATCTTCGAGTGCTGGGCCGCTTCTTTCATGATCGCGTTGACTTCATCAGCGGTAGCATCGCGCTTGAGCTGGATGGTCAGGTCAACGAGAGACACGTTAATGACCGGCACGCGCACGGCCATGCCGGTCAGCTTGCCCGCCAGTTCCGGCAATACCAGACCCACCGCTTCGGCCGCCCCGGTCTTGCTCGGGATCATCGATTGAGTGGCCGAGCGGGCGCGGTAAGGGTCGGTGTGATAGACGTCGATCAGATTCTGGTCATTGGTGTAGGCGTGAATGGTGGTCATCAAGCCGTTTTCGATGCCCAGCTCGCGGTTCAGCACCTGCGCCACGGGCGCCAGGCAGTTGGTGGTGCACGAAGCGTTGGAGATCACTTGATGAGACTGGCGCAGCACATCGTGGTTAACGCCATAGACCACGGTGGCGTCAGCGCCCTTGGCCGGGGCGGAAATAATGACTTTCTTCGCGCCAGCGGTGATGTGAGCGGCAGCCTTGTTGCGATCAGTGAACAGGCCGGTGCATTCGAACACCACGTCGATGTTCTCGGACTTCCATGGCAACTCTTCCGGATTACGGATGGCGCTGACCGAGATACGGTCACCATTGACGGTCAGACTTTCCTTGTCGTGTTCCACAGTGCCATCGAACGGGCCGTGGACTGTGTCGTATTTGAGCAGATGGGCGTTGATCTCGCTGTCGCCCAGATCGTTGATGGCGACGACTTGCAGGTCCTGGCGGTAGCCTTGGGTATAGAGTGCGCGTAGGACGTTGCGGCCGATGCGGCCAAAGCCGTTGATTGCGATGCGGAGAGTCATACACCCGTCCTCAGTGAATTTGTTGTTGGAATTACAAGATTATTCTCATAAAAATAGAAAACAAGCCCTTTTAGTGGCAGTATTTTGTTTTATCTACAAATAGAAACCCGTCGAGCCTTCTCAACTGTCTGAAAATCAAAGCGTTTGCTGAAGCGTTTCTCTCAAGCACCGTTTTGACCGGCGAGTTCTGAAAGCGCCTGAACGGGTGACCACATCCGCTAGCCTGGAGTTCATGACCATGCATCCCCGCGTCCTTGAGGTAACCGAACGGCTGATCGCTCGTAGCCGTGACACCCGCCAACGCTATCTGCAGCTGATCCGGGGCGCGGCGAGCGACGGACCGATGCGCGGCAAGCTGCAATGCGCCAACTTCGCCCATGGCGTGGCGGCCTGTGGTCCTGAAGACAAACACAGCCTGCGCATGATGAACGCGGCCAACGTCGCCATCGTTTCTTCCTACAACGACATGCTCTCGGCGCATCAGCCTTACGAGCACTTCCCTGAACAGATCAAAAAAGCCCTGCGCGAAATCGGCTCCGTCGGTCAGTTCGCTGGCGGCGTGCCGGCCATGTGCGATGGCGTGACTCAGGGCGAACCCGGCATGGAGTTGAGTATCGCCAGCCGGGAAGTCATTGCGATGGCAACGGCGGTGGCGCTGTCGCACAACATGTTCGACGCCGCGCTGATGCTGGGCATCTGCGACAAGATCGTGCCGGGTCTGTTGATGGGCTCGTTGCGGTTCGGGCACCTGCCGACGATCTTCGTGCCGGGCGGGCCGATGGTGTCGGGCATCTCGAACAAAGAGAAAGCCGACGTACGACAGCGCTACGCCGAAGGCAAAGCGACCCGTGAAGAGCTGCTGGACTCGGAAATGAAGTCCTACCACGGCCCGGGCACCTGCACCTTCTATGGCACGGCGAACACCAACCAACTGCTGATGGAAGTCATGGGGCTGCACTTGCCGGGCGCCTCCTTCGTCAATCCCTACACACCACTGCGTGACGCACTGACACGCGAGGCGGCGTTTCAGGTCACGCGTCTTACCAAGCAGAGCGGCGATTTCATTCCGCTGGGGGAGATTGTGGACGAACGTTCGCTGGTCAACTCGATTGTGGCGCTGCACGCGACGGGTGGTTCCACCAACCACACGCTGCACATGCCGGCGATCGCCCAGTCCGCGGGCATTCAACTGACCTGGCAGGACATGGCGGATCTGTCCGAAGTCGTGCCGACGCTGACCCACGTGTACCCGAACGGCAAAGCCGACATCAACCACTTCCAGGCTGCCGGCGGCATGTCGTTCCTGATCCGCGAGCTGCTTGATGCGGGCTTGCTGCACGAGGATGTCAACACTGTCGTGGGGCGTGGCCTGCGCCGCTACACCCAGGAGCCGTTCCTGGACGACGGCAAACTGGTTTGGCGCGACGGCCCGACGCAAAGCCTGGATGAGAACATCCTGCGTCCGATTGCCCGTCCGTTCTCGCCCGAGGGCGGTCTGCGGGTGATGGAAGGCAATCTGGGGCGCGGCGTGATGAAGGTTTCCGCGGTGGCGCTGGAGCATCAGATCGTCGAGGCCCCGGCCAGGGTCTTCGAGGATCAGCAGGATCTGGCCGACGCGTTCAAGGCCGGCGAGCTGGAGTGCGACTTCGTTGCGGTGATGCGCTTTCAGGGGCCACGCTCCAATGGCATGCCTGAATTGCACAAAATGACGCCGTTTCTGGGCGTGCTGCAGGATCGCGGTTTCAAGGTCGCCCTGGTTACCGACGGCCGCATGTCCGGGGCCTCGGGGAAAATCCCGGCGGCGATTCATGTCTGCCCCGAAGCCTCTGATGGTGGCCCATTGGCACTTGTGCGCGATGGGGACCTCATTCGGGTAGATGGCGTGAAAGGGACGTTGCAAGTTCTCGTCGAACCGGCAGAATTGGCCGCCAGAGAGCCAGCAATCGGTCGTCTTTCTCACAATGTGGGCAGCGGCCGGGAATTGTTCGGCTTCATGCGCATGGCCTTCAGCTCGGCAGAGAAGGGCGCCAGCGCCTTTACTTCGAATCTGGAGACGCTCAAGTGACATTGGCGATGGTGGGTGATATCGGCGGGACGAATGCTCGTTTTGCCATCTGGGAAGACGATCAGCTGCATTCGATCAGGGTTTTTCCGACAGTCGATTACGCCAGTCCCGAGAAGGCGCTGCTGGTCTACCTGCAAGACCTGGAGCTGCAACCGGGCGATGTCGGTTCGATCTGTCTGGCCGTTGCCGGCCCGGTAACGGGCGACGATTTTCACTTCACCAACAGCCACTGGAAGATCAATCGGCAGGCATTCTGTGCGGCGCTGAAAATCGACAGCCTGATCATGGTCAACGATTTCACGGCTATGGCCCTGGGCATGACGCGCCTGCGCGACGATGAATACCTGACCGTGCGCCACGGCAAGGGCGACCCGAAAGGCGCCCGCGTGGTGATCGGGCCGGGCACCGGTCTGGGCGTCGGCACGCTGATCCGCACGGGCGAAGCGCACTGGACGGCAGTGCCAGGCGAGGGCGGTCACGTCGATCTGCCGATCGGCAATCCACGTGAGGCAATGCTGTGGATGCGCCTGATGGCTGAGCATGAGCACGTCAGTGCTGAAACGATTTTAAGCGGCGCCGGTCTGTTGCTGCTGTATCAGGTCAGCTGCGCGCTCGATGAGATCGAACCGCAGCTGAAGTCACCGGCGGCGATCACCTCCGCAGCGCTCAAGGGCGATCCGGTTGCCAGCGCCGTGCTGGAGCAGTTCTGCGTCTTCCTCGGCCGCGTTGCGGGTAACAATGTATTGACCGTGGGCGGGCGTGGAGGTGTGTATATTGCCGGGGGCGTGATTCCGCGGTTCATCGACTTCTTCAAGCAGAGTGGCTTCAACGCCGCATTTGCGCAGAAGGGGTTGATGAAGGATTACTTCAAGGACGTGCCAGTGTGGCTGGTGACGGCCGAATACCCGGGCCTGATGGGCGCCGGGGTGGCTCTGGATCAGGCGCTGGCAAGTCGCCAGCTCTAAGCTACAAGCTACAAGCTACAAAAAGGAACGCGAACGGCTCTGCTTTTTCTTGAGGCTTGGAGCTTGAGGCTTGTAGCTGCTTCTCTCATAACAACAATTTCAGTGCTTACAAGGACGACCAACGTGAACGCTGTCAGTAAATCGATCCTCGTCGTCGATGACGACGAGGAGATTCGCGAGTTGCTGCAAGCCTACCTGAGCCGCTCAGGTTTTCAGGTGCGGGCAGTCGGCGACGGGGCGCAGTTTCGTCAGGCGTTCAATGACGAGCCGAGCGACCTGCTGATTCTCGACGTCATGCTGCCCGACGAGGATGGCTTCAGCCTGTGTCGCTGGGTCAGGCAGCATCCACGCCAGCCGCATATTCCCATCATCATGCTGACTGCCAGTTCCGACGAGGCCGACCGGGTCATCGGGCTGGAGCTCGGTGCCGACGACTACATGGCCAAACCCTTCAGCCCGCGTGAGCTTCAGGCGCGCATCAAGGCGTTGCTGCGGCGAGCCCAATTCGGCCAGGAGCGCACGGGTGGCGAGGTCCTGGTGTTCGATGAGTGGCGTCTGGACATGGTCAGTCATCGCCTCTTTCACAGCGATGGCGAAGAGGTGATTCTCTCCGGCGCCGACTTTGCGCTGCTCAAGCTGTTTCTCGACAATCCCCAACAGATTCTCGATCGCGACACCATCGGCAATGCCACCCGCGGGCGCGAGCTGATGCCGCTGGAGCGCATCGTCGATATGGCGGTCAGCCGCCTGCGTCAGCGTCTTCGGGATACCGGCAAAGCGCCGCGGCTGATCCGCACGGTGCGAGGCAGTGGCTATCTATTGGCAGCCAATGTGCTGCCACAAGCCAGCAACGGTTACTGATCCTCGATGGTCGTCGAGAAAAAGCGCCGTCTCCCGGTGCCGCGCTCGCTGTTGGGGCGCATGTTGCTGCTGACGCTGTTGGCGGTGTTGCTGGCCCAGACGCTGTCCAGCCTGATCTGGCTTTCGCAGCTGCGCGCGACGCAAATGGAAGGCCTGATCACCAGCGCCCGCAGCCTTGGATTCTCCATGGCGGCCAGCGTCAGTTATTTCCGGTCTTTACCCGTTGCGTTCCGTCCGCTGGTGCTCGATCAACTGCGCAGCATGGGCGGCACGCGATTCTTCGTATCCCTGAACGACCGTCCGCTGGAGATGCAGGTGCTGGAACCGACCGTGCGCAAGTCGGCCGTCATCAACGTGGTCGGGCAGGTGTTGCGCCAGAACCTGGGCGCTGACCCGGATATCCTGGTGCGTTTCGTCCGTCCCGAAGACCTGCGCATCTTCAACAGCGGGCTGAAGCTCGACGAGCTGCCACGTTCGTGGGCCCATTACGCGCTGACGCTGGAGCCGGTGAATCCACCGGTACTGGTGACCCAGATCGAGCTGTCTCCCGGCGAGTGGCTGTACATCGCTTCATTGCTGCCTGAGCCCTACACGATGCTCGAAGAAGAGGGCCTGCCCTCTCAGCAGGTCTGGTTCATCGGCCTGACGAGCATTTTCCTGCTGGTGTTCATCGGGCTGCTGGTGCACTGGCAGAGCGGCCCATTAAAACGCCTGGCTCGTGCCGCGCGAGACCTGTCACTGGGCGCCGATGTCGAGCCGGTGGTGGAGGGTGGCGGCAGCGAAGTCATCGAAGTGACCCGCGCGTTCAACACGATGCGCGACCGGATCAGCCGCTACCTGACCGAGCGCGGCCAGCTGTTCAGCGCGATTTCCCACGATTTGCGCACGCCGATCACTCGACTGCGGCTGCGGGTCGAGCTGCTCGAAGACGAGAAGATGCAGGCCAAATTCACCCGGGACCTCGACGAGCTGGAGCTGTTGGTCAAAGGCGCGTTGCAGTGCGTGAAAGACACTGACATCCACGAGAACATCGAGCCGGTCGACCTCAATCATGCACTGGACTGCCTGATCGAACCCTATATGGCGCCAGAAGGGGCGGGCCGGGTGACGCTCAGGGGCAAGGCAATGTCGATGTTTTATGGCAAGCCGCTGGCGCTTCGGCGGTGCATGGGGAACCTCATCGACAATGCGATCAAATACGGCGACCGGGCGCACCTGACCATCGAAGACGATGCCGATGCGTTCGTGCTTCACGTGGAGGATGAAGGCCCCGGCGTGCCTGAGCAGCGTCTGGAGCAAGTTTTCGAGCCGCATTTTCGATTGGCCGGCAAGCATCAGCAGGGCTATGGCCTGGGGCTGGGCATCGCACGCAACATCGCCCACAGCCATGGCGGCGAAGTGACGCTGCAGAACATGCGCGAAGGCGGGTTGCGGGTGACGCTGTATCTGCCACGTGGGGTGGAGTGAGCGCCGACCCTGTCACTGTAGGAGCGCGCTTGCCCGCGATTGCGGTGTTTCAGTCACCACCAAGGTTTTTGACCCGCCGCAATCGCGGGCAAGCGCGTTGCTACAGGTCATACGGGAGGTTTCGTGAATGTCACCATCCTGTGACATTCGCGCATCCCTTCGTTACCGTCCGCTCTAGCCCCTTGGTTAGAATCCATGCAGCGCAAGCACCAAGACTTGCTCATGCATAACAACAAGAAAGGTCAAATAGATGAATTCGATTACCCGTCTCGCTGCACTCATTTCTCTCGCCTCGTTGTTCCCTCTGAGCGCCATGGCCGCTGATTCCAAAGGCACTGTCGAAGTCGTCCACTGGTGGACTTCCGGTGGCGAAAAAGCGGCAGTCGATGTGCTCAAGGCTCAAGTTGAAAAAGACGGATTCACCTGGAAAGACGGCGCTGTCGCAGGTGGCGGCGGCTCGACTGCCATGACCGTTCTGAAAAGCCGCGCCGTTGCCGGTAACCCGCCAGGCGTCGCCCAGATCAAAGGCCCTGACATTCAGGAATGGGCGTCCACCGGCTTGCTCGATACCGACGTGTTGAAAGACACCGCCAAGTCGGAGAAGTGGGACAGCCTGCTCGACAAGAAAGTCTCCGATACCGTGAAGTACGACGGTGATTACGTCGCCGTTCCCGTGAACATTCACCGCGTGAACTGGCTGTGGATCAACCCGGAAGTCTTCAAGAAAGCCGGCATCGAAAAAGCCCCGACCACCCTCGAAGAATTCTACGCCGCAGGCGACAAGCTCAAGAAAGCCGGCTTCATTCCGCTGGCTCACGGCGGTCAGCCTTGGCAGGACAGCACCGTGTTCGAAGCCGTCGTGCTGTCGGTCATGGGCGCAGACGGTTACAAGAAAGCCCTGGTCGACCTGGACAACGGCGCGCTGACTGGTCCTGAAATGATCAAGTCGCTGACCGAGCTGAAGAAAGTCGCCTCCTACATGGACCCGGACGGCAAAGGTCAGGACTGGAACCTGGAAGCCGCCAAAGTCATCAATGGCAAGGCCGGCATGCAGATCATGGGCGACTGGGCCAAGTCCGAATGGACTGCTGCCAAGAAAGTCGCGGGCAAGGACTATGAGTGCGTAGCGTTCCCAGGCACTGACAAGGCCTTCACTTACAACATCGACTCCCTGGCGGTGTTCAAGCAGAAGGATGCCGGTACTGCGGCAGGTCAGCAGGACATTGCCAAGGTGGTGCTGGGCGAGGACTTTCAGAAGGTCTTCAGCATCAACAAAGGCTCGATTCCGGTGCGTAACGACATGCTCGGCGACATGAGCAAGTACGGTTTCGACTCCTGCGCCCAGACCGCTGCCAAGGACTTCCTTGCAGATGCCAAAACCGGCGGCCTGCAACCTAGCATGGCGCACAACATGGCAACCACGCTGGCCGTTCAAGGCGCGTTCTTTGACGTCGTGACCAACTTCATCAACGATCCGAAAGCCGATCCGGCTGATGCGGCGAAGAAGCTGGGCAGTGCGATCAAGGCCGCTAAATAACGCATAGCAGCAAAGTCTGTAGGAGCGCGCTTGCCCGCGATTGCGGTGTGTCAGTCAATGCACCTTTGCCTGACACACCGTATTCGCGAGCCTGGTGGACCGCCACCCCGGTCACTCCTACAGAAAGGGTCTCTGCATTTCATTTTTCTGTACTGGATTTCACCATGAGTTCTGTTGCTGTGTTCAGCAAAGCCTCGCCGTTCGATGCACTGCAGCGCTGGCTACCCAAACTGGTGCTGGCGCCAAGCATGTTCATCGTATTGGTGGGCTTCTACGGCTACATCCTGTGGACGTTCGTTCTGTCGTTCACCAATTCCACCTTCCTGCCCAGCTACAAATGGGTGGGTCTGGCGCAATACGCGCGCTTGTTCGACAACGATCGTTGGTGGGTCGCGAGCAAGAACCTCGCTGTGTTCGGCGGGATGTTCATCGGCATCAGCATGGTCGTCGGCGTGCTGCTCGCCGTGTTCCTGGATCAGCGCATTCGCCGTGAAGGCTTCATTCGCACCATTTACCTGTACCCGATGGCGCTGTCGATGATCGTCACCGGTACGGCCTGGAAATGGCTGCTCAACCCGGGCATGGGCCTGGACAAATTACTGCGGGATTGGGGCTGGGAAGGCTTTCGTCTGGACTGGCTGATCGATCCGGATCGAGTGGTTTACTGCCTGGTCATCGCGGCCGTGTGGCAAGCGTCGGGCTTCATCATGGCCATGTTCCTGGCCGGCCTGCGGGGCGTCGATCAGTCGATCATCCGCGCAGCGCAGATCGATGGCGCAAGCATGCCGAAAATCTACTGGAAAGTGGTGCTGCCAAGCCTGCGTCCGGTGTTCTTCAGTGCCGTGATGATTCTGGCGCACATCGCAATCAAGAGCTTCGACCTTGTTGCGGCGATGACGGCCGGTGGTCCTGGTTACTCCTCCGACCTGCCCGCCATGTTCATGTATTCCTTCACGTTCAGCCGCGGCCAGATGGGCATGGGTTCGGCCAGTGCAATCCTGATGCTCGGTGCGATTCTCGCGATCCTGGTGCCTTATCTGTATTCGGAGTTGAGGGCCAAGCGCAATGACTAGTCTCGCCGGCAAACCTTCCATCAGCCTGAGCCGCGTGGCGATTTACGCGGTCCTCATCGCGGCTGTCCTGATTTACCTGGTGCCGCTGGTGGTGATGCTGTTGACCAGCTTCAAGTCGCCTGAAGACATCGGCACCGGCAACCTGCTCAGCTGGCCCGCCGAAGTGACCACCATCGGCTGGATCAAGGCCTGGGCCACTGTAAAGGGCTACTTCTGGAACTCGTTCCTGATCACCGTTCCGGCGGTGCTGATCTCCACCGCCATCGGTGCGCTGAACGGCTACGTGTTGTCGATGTGGCGCTTCCGCGGCTCGCAGTTGTTCTTCGGCCTGTTGCTGTTCGGTTGCTTCCTGCCGTTCCAGACCGTCCTGCTGCCGGCATCGTTCACCCTCGGCAAGATGGGGCTGGCCAGCACCACGACCGGGCTGGTGTTGGTGCACGTGGTTTACGGGCTGGCGTTCACGACGCTGTTCTTTCGCAACTACTACGTCAGCATTCCGGATGCGCTGGTGAAGGCCGCTCGCCTGGATGGTGCAGGCTTCTTCACGATTTTCCGTCGGATCATTCTGCCGATGTCGACACCGATCATCATGGTCTGCCTGATCTGGCAATTCACCCAGATCTGGAACGACTTTCTGTTCGGCGTGGTGTTTTCAAGTGGTGACTCGCAGCCGATCACGGTGGCGCTGAACAACCTGGTCAACACCAGCACCGGCGTCAAGGAATACAACGTTGATATGGCAGCGGCGATGATCGCCGGACTGCCGACCCTGCTGGTCTACGTGGTCGCAGGCAAGTATTTCGTGCGCGGGCTGACGGCCGGCGCAGTCAAGGGGTAATCATGGCAACGCTTGAACTTCGCAATGTAAACAAGACATACGGGACCGGTCTGCCGGACACCCTCAAGAACATCGAACTGTCGATCAAGGACGGCGAGTTCCTGATTCTGGTGGGGCCCTCGGGCTGCGGTAAGTCGACCCTGATGAACTGCATCGCAGGTCTTGAGAACATCACTGGCGGCGCGATCATGATTGGCGACCAGGATGTCAGCGGCATGAGCCCCAAGGATCGCGACATCGCGATGGTGTTCCAGTCCTACGCGCTGTACCCGACCATGAGCGTGCGCGAAAACATCGAGTTCGGCCTGAAGATTCGCAAGATGAGCCAGACGGACATCGATGCCGAAGTCGCCCGCGTGGCCAAGCTGCTGCAGATCGAACACTTGCTCAACCGCAAGCCGGGTCAGTTGTCCGGTGGTCAGCAACAGCGTGTGGCGATGGGCCGTGCGCTGGCGCGTCGTCCGAAAATCTACCTGTTCGACGAGCCTCTTTCCAACCTCGACGCCAAGCTGCGGGTCGAGATGCGTACCGAAATGAAGCTGATGCACCAGCGTCTGAAAACCACAACGGTCTACGTGACCCACGACCAGATCGAGGCAATGACGCTGGGCGACAAAGTGGCGGTCATGAAGGACGGGATCATCCAGCAGTTCGGCACGCCGAAGCAGATCTACAATGATCCGGCCAATCTGTTCGTTGCCAGCTTCATCGGTTCGCCGCCAATGAACTTCATCCCGCTGCGGCTGCAACGCAAGGACGGTCGGCTAGTGGCGTTGCTCGACAGCGGCCAGGCGCGCTGTGAGCTGCCGATGAACATGAACGACGCGGGCCTTGAAGACCGTGAGGTGATTCTGGGCCTTCGTCCTGAGCAGATCGTGCTAGCGTCCGGCGAGGCTGCGGGGATGCCGACCATTCGCGCCGAGGTTCAGGTTACCGAACCGACTGGCCCGGATACGCTGGTCTTCGTGACCCTCAATGACAGCAAGGTCTGCTGCCGACTGGCGCCAGACGTCGCCCCTGCGGTGGGCGAGACACTGACATTGCAATTCGATCCAGCCAAGGTTCTGCTGTTCGACGCCAAAAGCGGCGAGCGTCTGGGGGCTCTGGGAAAGTCTCAACCGGTTGAAAACATGGGGAACGTCACGCGACTTAATCGCAACTGATCCCGTAAGCAGGAGCACTTCATCAACGAGCACATCTGACAGGCTGATTTCTGCCGTAAAAGAAGCCTGTCAGGCACACGAAGCAAGTGGTTACAACGCTGTTCATAGCTAATAACAATAAAACGAGGATTTAAGGGATGAAGAAGGTACGAAGCAAATCGCTTAACCAGTTTCAGTTGATCGGTGGGTTGTCTGTTCTGAGTGCGCTGACGATTTCCGGAACGGCCTCTGCAATGGAGCCGTTCAAAGCCAGCGAACACTTGACCGGTGACTGGGGTGGTCTGCGCCAGGAGCTGTATGACAAGGGTTACGACTTCCCCATCGAGTATGTTGGCGAAGCCGCCTCCAACCTCAATGGCGGCTACAACGATGACCGCACTGGCCGCTACAGCGATCAGTTCGCGTTTGGTGTGCAGATGGATCTGCAGAAAATCCTCGGTTGGCATGATGCGGAATTCAAGCTGGCGATCACCGAGCGTAGCGGTAACAACATTTCCAACGACCGTATCGGCGACCCGCGCGCCGGCACACTCAGCTCCTCGCAAGAAGTCTGGGGTCGTGGTCAGACCTGGCGTCTGACGCAAATGTGGGTCAAGCAGAAGTACTTCGACGGCGCCCTGGACATCAAGGTCGGTCGTTTCGGTGAGGGCGAGGACTTCAACAGCTTCCCATGCGACTTCCAGAACCTTTCGTTCTGCGGCTCGCAGGTCGGTAACTACGTGAACACCTGGTACAACTGGCCAGTCAGCCAGTGGGCATTGCGCGTGAAGTACAACATCACGCCGGAAGTCTTCGCCCAGATCGGTGTCTACGAGCAGAACCCTTCGTACCTGGAAACCGGCAACAGCTTCAAACTCAGCGGCAGCGGCTCGCAAGGGACCGTGGTGCCTGTGGAAGTGGTCTGGTCGCCAACCGTCAACTCGCTGCCAGGCGAATACCGTCTGGGTTATTACATCAGTAACCCGAGCGCGGACGACCTCTACGAGAACGAAGCAGGTCAGCCTCAAGCCACCAATGGCGGCGACTTCAAGTCCCACAAGGACAAGCACGGCTGGTGGGTCGTGGCTCAGCAACAGCTGACCAGCCACAACGGCGACACGTCCCGTGGTCTGAGCATCTTCGCCAACGCCACTGTGCATGACAAAGCCACAAACTTCGTCGACAACTATCAGCAGATCGGCTTCGTCTACAAAGGCCCGTTCGATGCCCGTCCGAAGGATGACATCGGTATCGGCGTCGCGCGTATCCACGTGAACGACGATGCTCAGGACAACCGTCGCCTGGTCAACGCCGTCAACGGGATCGACGACTACGACAACCCGGGTTACCTGCCAATCCAGAAGACCGAATACAACTCGGAAATCTATTACGGCGTACACGTCACCGACTGGCTGACCGTGCGTCCTAACCTGCAATACGTGAAGAGCCCAGGCGGTGTGGACGACGTCCAGAACGCGCTGGTGGCAGGCATCAAGATTCAATCGAAGTTCTAACGCTGCAATCGTGTGCGGACCCGCTCCTCCGCACACCTCTCTGATGTGCTTCACAAACGATCAAGGGTCGTGTGTGCTTTACGGGCAGCTCAGCTGCCCGTTTTTTTTGTGAGGCACTGTTGTGGCTCACCCCGCCCCGGATTTCGGGGTGTCTTTTTGATTTTGCGTCTGCCTCCTTTGGTGAGGGCGGCGCTTGCCTGCGATGGCAGTCTGTCTGCGAAAACACGTTCGTCTGACACACCGCAATCGTCGACGGGCAGCCGTTGCAAAGGACAAATGAATCCACTCTCTGGACTGGTACAGCAATGGCTAACAGGGACACAGAGTCGCTTGAGCATCCGCTACAGCGCTTTTACACCTCGGTCCGGCCTCAGCCGACTTTTCAGTGGGAACGCTATCAGCAACGCGATGTGCTGATCATCGACCATCCCCAGTGTCAGGCGGTGTTCAGTCGTCAGGGCGCTCAGTTGCTGCATTTTCAGCCCAAGGGTCAGAAGCCGTGGTTATGGTGCGCGTCGCAGTGGCCAAACGTCGGTGCGATTCGTGGTGGCGTGCCTGTCTGCTGGCCGTGGGTCGGGCGCCATCCCGGTGAGGGCGGCTGGCCCGCTCATGGCTGGGGGCGCTTGCTCGACTGGAAACTGATCGACAGTCAGACCCACGACGCGGGTGTGTCGCTGCATTGGCGATTGTCGTTATGGGATTGGCAGGCCGATCTGCATGCCGAGCTGGGGCAGGGGATGGACCTGCGGCTCGAAACCCGCCACGAAGACAGCGAGCCCTGCCACTTCGGGCACGCACTGCACGTCTACTGGCGCATCAGCGACATCGCCGACGTTGCGCTCGAGGGCCTCGACGGTGTGCAGGGCTACGACGAGCTCAGCCGCAGCCACTGTGAGCAAAAGGGCGAGTTGCGGGTGATGGGCGGATGTCAGCGGGTGTTCGAGCATGCCGGACCGCTGGCGCTGCAGGACGATGCGTGGTCGCGTCGGTTGAGCATCGACACGAGCGACAGCGACAGCACGGTGGTCTGGCATCCCGGCAATCGACCGTTGCTGGGTGTTGGCGGCGATGAAGCACAGGGCTTCCTGCGCCTCGAGGCCGTCTCGGGCATCGACGATGGCCTGAGCCTTGCGCCGGGGCAGCAGGCGCGGTTGAGCTTGCAGGCGCAACTGATGCATTGATTGCGAAGCCCTGTAGGAGCGTGGCTTGTCCCGCGACCGGCGGGGAACCCGTCGTAAAATCAGACAATGCGGCGGATCAGTTGCACCAGATTTGCAGATTTCACTCCCGGTGCCCGGCAGGTCGCGGGACAAGCCACGCTCCTACAGAACAGCGCCTGATGAACGCGTTAATTCAACTCATCATCCGCCGGATAGCGGCTGGCATTGAGGCTTTCCTTGATCTTGCGCAGGTGGGGCTGGAAATCCACGCCGCGGCGCAACGTCATGCCAGTCGCGAGCACGTCGAGCACGGTCAGCTGAACGATACGCGACGTCATGGGCATATAGATGTCGGTGTCTTCGGGCAGCGGGATGTTCAGGCTCAACGTGCTGGCCTTCGCCAACGGCGAGTCGGCCGCGGTCAGGCCCAGCACCGATGCGCCGTTCTCGCGGGCGATGCGCGCCACTTCCACCAGCTCGCGCGTGCGACCGGTGTAGGAAATGATCACGAACAGCTCGCCGGTATGCGCCACGGACGCCAGCATGCGCTGCACCAGCACATCGGCATGGGCCGTCACCGCCAGATTGAAGCGGAAGAATTTATGCTGAGCATCCAGCGCCACAGGCGCCGATGCCCCCAGCCCGAAAAAGTGGATCTGACGCGCCTGGATCAACAGGTCGACGGCTTTGCTGATCAGGTTCGGGTCGAGCACCTGACAGACGCTGTCCAGCGACGCGATGGCGCTGGCGAAAATCTTGCGCGTGTAGGCTTCCGGGTTGTCATCGGCTTCGACGGCCCGACTGACATACGCCGCACCGCTGGCCAGGCTTTGCGCCAGCTGCAGTTTGAGCTCCGGATACCCGCTGACGTCGAACGAGCGGCAGAAGCGATTGACGGTCGGCTCGCTGACCTTCGCCGCCTGCGCCAGCGCAGCGATACTGAAACGCGTGGCCTGCTGAGGGTTGCTCAGAATCACCTCGGCAACCTTGCGTTCAGCCTTGTTCAACTCGTCGAGACGGCTCTGGATCTGCTCCAGAAGATTGCGTACGCGGTCCATTCAAAGTCCTTTCATGAAGCTGCAACAGGCTGATCTGCGGGCCTTTCTTAAAAAGGTAGTGACGTGGGCCTTTAGCCTGTAGCAAAGGTGGCCTATCGTACTGAGGGCCTGTGGTGATCACCACTGTAATGTGGTTTCGGAAGAAATGTTGTGGTTATTACTACATTTGGCCTTGAGTAACGCCTTTAAAAAAGGTATTTGTAGCCTAACTTGATAAAAGAACCAACATTATGCTCTCGATTACGGTTGAACCGTGCACTTTTGCCTTGTTTGGTGCCTTGGGTGACCTGGCAGTGCGCAAACTGTTTCCTGCGTTGTACCAGCTTGATCGGGCTGGACTGCTGCATGCCGAGACCCGAATTCTTGCCTTGGCCCGTGAGGCTGGAACTCCTCAGGAGCATCTGGCCTACATCGACAAAAGCCTGCGCCGTTTCGTCCCCGAGGCGCAGCTTGAGAGTGAGCACGTTGAGCGTTTTCAGGCACGCCTGAGCTACCTGCACGTGGACTTCCTCAAAGGCGACGACTACGTGGCGCTTGCCGAGGAAGTGGGCGACGCACAAACCATGATCGCCTACTTCGCCACGCCGGCCTCGGTGTACGGCGCCATCTGTGAAAACCTTGCGCTGGTCGGCCTGACCGATCGCACGCGCGCCGTGCTTGAAAAGCCTATCGGCCATGACCTGGCATCTTCGCGCCGGGTCAATGACGCGGTGGCCAAATTCCTTCCGGAGAACCGCGTTTACCGGATCGACCATTATCTGGGCAAAGACACCGTACAGAACCTCATCGCGCTGCGCTTTGCCAACAGCCTGTTCGAAACCCAATGGAACCAGAACTACATTTCCCACGTCGAGATTACGGTGGCGGAGAAAGTGGGCATCGAGGGCCGTTGGGGTTACTTCGATCAGGCGGGTCAGCTGCGTGACATGATCCAGAACCACCTGTTGCAGCTGCTGTGCCTGATTGCCATGGACCCGCCCAGCGACCTGTCCGCCGACAGCATCCGCGACGAGAAGGTGAAAGTGCTCAAGGCACTGGCACCGTTCACGCCCGAACGCCTCGCCACCCAGGTGGTCCGCGGGCAGTACATTGCCGGCTACAGCGAGGGCAAGCCGGTCCCCGGTTATCTGGAAGAGGAAAACTCCAACACCCAGAGCGACACCGAAACGTTCGTTGCCATTCGTGCCGATATCCGTAACTGGCGTTGGGCGGGGGTTCCGTTCTATCTGCGTACCGGCAAGCGCATGCCACAGAAGCTGTCGCAGATCGTGATTCACTTCAAGGAACCGCCGCACTACATCTTTGCCCCCGAACAGCGGATGCAGATCAGCAACCGCCTGATCATTCGCCTGCAGCCCGATGAAGGTATCTCGCTGCAAGTGATGACCAAGGATCAGGGGCTGGATAAAGGCATGCAATTGCGCAGCAACCCTTTGCAACTGAGCTTCTCCGACGCCTACCGCAGCGCCCGCATCCCGGATGCGTACGAGCGGTTGTTGTTGGAGGTCATGCGTGGCAATCAGAACCTGTTTGTCCGCAAAGATGAGATCGAGTATGCGTGGCAGTGGTGCGACCAGCTGATTGCCGGTTGGAAGAAGGCGGGCGACGCGCCCAAGCCTTACGCGGCAGGCTCCTGGGGACCAATGAGTTCCATTGCGCTCATTACTCGTGACGGGAGGTCCTGGTATGGCGATATGTGAACTTGAATTTCCAGCGGGTCTGAAAGCCCTGGAATTCGATAACCCCGAACTGCTGGCCAATGCGTTGGCCGATCACGTGGCCGAGCGTTTGAGCGCGGCCATTTCCAGCAATCCCCATGGCGTGGCCACGCTGGTCGTCTCGGGCGGCAAAAGCCCGGTGGCGTTCTTCCAGGCGCTGGCGCAGAAGCCGATTCAATGGTCCAAGGTCTGCATCAGCCTCGCGGACGAGCGTTGGGTGCCGACCGAACACGCCGACAGCAATGCCGGCCTGCTCAAGCGTTATCTGTTTCAGGGGCCGGCAGCGGCAGCGGGCTTCTTCAGCCTGTATCGCCCGACCACGACGCTGGATGAAGCAGCGGCCGCCACCGACGAGGCGCTCAAGGAGCTGCCGAAGATTGATGTGCTGGTGCTGGGCATGGGTGACGACGGCCACACGGCCTCGCTGTTCCCTGACAGCCCGAACCTGGCCGAGGCGCTGGATCTGAACAGCGAACGCCGTTGCCTGCCGATGCAGGCGCCCACGGTGCCTCATCAGCGCCTGACCATGACGCGTTCGCTTCTGGCGTCGGCCGCAACGCCAATCCTGTCCGTCTCCGGGCAGGCAAAACTGGAAACCCTGCGCAAGGCGCTGGCGGGCGATGACCTCGCTGAAATGCCGGTGCGTGCGTTCCTCAACCCGTCTTTAGAGATCTACTGGTGCCCATAAGCAAAGGATCAGCCGCCATGGAGAAAAACCAAGTGAAACAGCCGTTGAATAGCATGGCGAGCAAGATTGCCCAGATCGACGAACTCTGCGCGAAAGCGAAGATTCTGCCGGTCATCACCATTGCACGTGAACAGGACGTGCTGCCGCTGGCCGATGCGCTGGCGGCCGGCGGCCTGAACGCGCTGGAAGTTACCTTGCGTTCCGAATTCGGTCTCAAGGCCATTCGCACCTTGCGTGATGCGCGTCCTGAGCTGTGCGTCGGCGCCGGCACCATTCTCGATCGCCACATGCTCAAGGCGGCCGAGGAGGCGGGTTCGCAATTCATCGTCACGCCGGGCAGCACCCAGGATTTGCTGGAAGCCGGGGCGCAAAGCGAGTTGCCGCTGTTGCCGGGTATCAGCAGCGCGTCGGAAATCATGATCGGTTATGCGCTGGGCTACCGCCGCTTCAAGCTGTTTCCGGCTGAGATCAGCGGCGGCGTCGGTGCGATCAAAGCGCTGGGCGGCCCGTTCCCCGAAGTGCGTTTTTGCCCCACAGGCGGCGTCAGCGGTGCCAACCTGAAGAGCTACATGGCGCTGCCGAATGTCATGTGCGTCGGCGGTACCTGGATGATCGACAACGCATGGGTCAAAAATGGTGACTGGCAGCGTATTACCGACGCCACGGCTGAGGCCATCGCACTGTTCGATTGATCGTGGATGGCTGACGAAAACGTTGATGACGGACAGCTTGCGTTCAAGCGCAGGCTGTTCTAATCGTCGTCAATGAAGGATTGAAGAGATTGCGCTGCCTGACCCTTGCACGGCAGCGCGGCTAAAGAAGTCGTTGTTGCATGGCTGTTTGACGGTGCTCCTCGGTCAGGAGCGCCGTTTTTTTTCGCATGCCGGTTCAGCGATAAATATGTACCGCACGGATGCCGCATGAAGCGGATATCTTGGCCGCTCCTTTGTAGTTCGTTTCTTTGGTTTTTACGGCGCCCTGTCAACAGGGCGCCGTTTTTTTGGATCAAGCTCAGGCCAGCGCACGCAGCGCCGCTACGAGCCGCGCCATGTCTTCTGCGCGGGTGGTGAAACCTGGCGTGATGCGGATGCAAGGCCCGCAACCTGCGCCGTAGCGTGTCACGGCGAAGATTCCATGTTCATCCAGCAGTCGCTGGGCCATGACCTGCTGATCTTCGTGGCGGGTGAAGCGAAACGAGGTAATCCCGCAATAAAGTCTCGGATCGTCCGGCGTCAGGACTTCGATGCCCTCGATGGCACGTGCTTCCTTGACCCACAGATCGCGCAGGTAGGCCAGCCGCGCGCCCTTGACCGGCGAGCCGCCGATCGCCCGATGCTCGGCAAATACCGTGGGTAACGTCATCAGCGCGGGGATGTTCGGCGTGCCATAGGGCACGCGGCCAAGGATGTCGTCGGCGTAGCGCGTGTCGCCCATGTCCGGATCAATCGCCCCGAGCCGCCCCTGGCGGACATAGACGAAGCCCAGACTCAACGGCGCGCCCATCCATTTCTGCAGGTTGAACCCGGCGAACGGGACGTTGAGGGCATCCAGTTCGAAATCCAGTTGGCCCAATGCATGGGCGCCGTCGAGGATGACATCGACGCCGTGGGATCGCGCAAGGTCAGTGATGTCCTGAACCGGCATCACCAGCCCCGTGCGATGGGTCACATGGGTCAGCGCCATCAGCTTGATGCCAGGGTTTGCGATGAATGCATCGCGATAGCTTTGCAGCAGCGATTCGTGGGTCGCGGGATGCCGATGGGTGATCTCGACAATGCCCGCGCCGCAACGCTTGGCCAGCCAGCGCATGGCTGTCTGCACGCTGTTGTAGTCCAGATCGCTGATGAGTACCTGCTCGCCGGGCCAAAGCTCGTTGTAGTTACGGATCAGCGTCTGCAATGACTCGGTGGCACAGCGGGTGAGCGCGATTTCGTGGGCGCCGACGCCCAGCAGTTGAGCAAGGTCGGCGCGGATGACTTCGCTGTCGTGCGTGTCGAACCGCTGGCGCACGTAGACAGCGTTGCTGCGGTTGACGTACGCCAGGTTCTGCTCGTACTGACGCAACACTTCGCGGGTCATGCGGCCGAAATAGCCGTATTCGAGGTTAAGCGCCCCGGGCTCAACGTCGTATTGCTGGGCAATGTTCTCCCAGAACGTTTCGTCCTGGGCGAGTCGGTCTGCCTGTTCGGCTGTGCTGCTCATGGGAATGCTGGTCATCGGGCCGCTCGTGCGTTCAATGAAGAGGTCAGGAAAAGCGAATGGGTGATTTCAACGGGCTGTTGCGCAGAGGTTCCCGAGGGCGGGTGCGCAACGGATCGAGCAGCGAGGACAGCCCGTTGTGGTCGATTTCGTGCATCAGCGCCAGCAGACTGCCCAGCTCTCCAGCGGGAAACCCTTTACGGGCAAACCAGTTCAGGTAGTCGCCGGGCAGATCGGCCAGCAGGCGACCTTTGTACTTTCCGTACGGCATCTCCCGTTCGACTAACAACTTGAGTTTTTCAGGATTCATACTGCTGCCGTTTGTCCGTTTCAATGAACTTGGAAGATACGTGCATTCTGCAACTCCGCCAACAGACAGATCATGCATAAAGCTCGGTGTGGCTGTATGGTAGTAAATGCAAGTCATTGAATGGTAACGACTTTGTTGTTTGACGAAAGCTGGCATGGGCTCTGCAATGATTAACGTATCGAGTTTGGATGTATCAATTCTTCGATTAACCTGCCAGAAAGGAATAGCAAAATGACAGATATCAATAAAGAAGCGATCTCGGTACTGAACGATCTGATCGAGACCAGCATTGACGGCGAGAAAGGTTTCCACACAGCTGCCGAAGATATCAAAAACCCCGAAATCAAAGCGTACTTCCTTTCCCGGTCCTCAGAGTGCAAAACCGCAGTGGCCGAGCTTCAGGCTGAAGTTCGTACCTTGGGCGGTGATCCGGATAAGACCTCCAGCGCTGCTGGCGGCCTGCATCGTCTTTGGGTAGAACTCAAAGCAGCCGTCACCGGTAAGAGCGACCAAGCGGTGCTGGACGAAGTCGAGCGCGGTGAAGACCATGCGCTGAAGGCTTATAAAGAAGCGCTGCAGAAGGCGACCGAAAAGAACCTGCCTGTGAACGTCACCGGCCTGATTCAGCGTCAGCTGACTGGCGTGCAAGCCAATCACGACAAAGTGAAAGCACTGCGTGACACGGTTCGTCACGCGAGCTGATCGACCTCAGCAGTACAAAAAACGCCAGCCAGTCTGGCGTTTTTTTATGCCTGGCGATTCACGACTCAGTGGGCTCGATACGATTGCGGCCATTGCGTTTGGCAAGGTAGAGCGCTTTGTCGGCCACATTGAAAAGCTGTTCGGGCCTGTCTGCTGCGTGTGGAAGATGCGACGCAATGCCGATGCTGGCGGTAATGGGGGACGGATCGTCTTCGAAGGGAGGCAGCGACTCAATCGCCGCCCGGATTTTTTCGGCAAGCACGCGAGCGCCAGCAAGATCGGTCTCCGGTAAGACCACCAGAAATTCCTCGCCGCCATACCGGGCCGCGAGATCGCCGGGACGTCGAATATTGGCCGAGATCGTCTGGGCGACGTTGCGCAGCGCGACATCGCCGCCGTGGTGGCCATGGCGGTCGTTGAACGCCTTGAAGTGGTCGACGTCGATCATCAGCAGTGACAGCGATTTGCCCGAGCGCATTCCGCGCAGCCACTCCTGTTTGAGCACCTGATCCAGCCGGCGCCTGTTGGCGAGCCCGGTGAGCACGTCCGTTGAGGCCAGTTCGGCCAGCTCGTGCTCAGCGTTGTGGCGCAGGTGCAATTGTTTGCCCAGCAGCCACGACAGCCACAGGATTCCCAGGCACAACAGGCCAGTGGCACTGGCGACGAGGAGGGCGTTGCGTTTCCAGACCGCGTAGACCTCGTCCTGAGACTGGGCCACTACCACGATCAGAGGCAAATCGCCCACGCGTGAGAACGTGTACAACCGCTCGGTGCCATACAGCTCCGACATTGCGGAGAAGTGGCCACTCACTTGATTGAGGATTCGCTGGAAATTGGGGCGTTGGCTGAAGTCTTCGCCGATCAGGCTTTTACCCGCATCATCGGATTGCCGTGCCAACAGAACGCCTTCGGCATTGATCAGATTGATCGAGCTGTTCTTGCCCACGTCCAGGCTTCTGAACAATTGGTTGAAGTAGGAAAGCCGCATCGTCGCAGCGGCGATGCCGACGAACTGGCCGTCCGCGGAGGGCAGGCGCCTGCTGAAGCTGATGCACCAGTCCTTGAAACCCCAGCGCGATTTGAACGGGCCATCCACTCGCATGGCAAGCGAGGCGCTTTCGCGGTGCTTCTGAAAGCTCGAGCGATCAGAGAAATTGTCTTCACGTGGGATGACGGAAACGGAATCGGCAATGATATCGCCGCGCCTGTCGAGCAACACCATATCGCCTTTGAAGGGCGCGGCGGTCGCCCGGTCGAAGAACACCAGTTGACGTAATTCAGGAGAGATCGACGTCACGTCCTGACGCTGCCATGCTGAAATGAGGCCCTTGAGCGACGTGTCGTACAGTTCGGCACTGCGCTGCACGTCGGCATCGATCAGTTGAACCACGTTGTTGGCCGAGCGCACGGCGGATTCGGTAGCATTGCCGCGCTCGCGAATCAGCAAGGACGCCACGATCGTCAGGATCGCGATCACCGCCAGGACGCTGCCGAGCATCAGCATTTTTTCCGGGCCGGACCTGTTTTTGAGCCGGGGTGGACCTGTGACTGTCATCAATCCGCTCTGCCTTGGAACATCACCACCCACATCTTGATTCCTGATACGCACCGGGAATCGCCCTGGCTGGTCCGTGCCTGATCGGGAAGGCTAGCGACTCACTGTTTCGAAGCGATGGATTAAAGATACTTTGTGCGCGCCGCGCAAGTCTGAAAATTCCGTAGATATCGCGCAATTTTCTTTATTGCGTGTAAGTCGGACAGATCGGCGAAAGCGCAGAGGAGGACGGCAGGCGTTTACATGGAACAAAGCCGCCAGATCGCAGGCTTCGTTCGCCATTGGAAACTGAATCGTCAAGGTGTGCTGAGGATCACTCGCCTTCGTCGAACTTGTTGTTGATCAGTTCGATCAGGCCATCCAGCGCGGCCTGCTCCTGGTCGCCCTCGGTCGACAGATGAATGTCCGTGCCTTTGCCGGCAGCCAGCATCATGACCGCCATGATGCTTTTGCCATCGACCATGCTTTCCGGAGTCCGGCCCACGCGGATCTGGCAGGGATATTTGCCCGCCACGCCGACGAATTTCGCTGCAGCACGGGCGTGCAGGCCCAGCTTGTTGATGATAGTGATTTGGTGAGCGGGCATCGCGATGGGGATCCTTTCAGCTTAGGTCGCGGTGGCGAACCTGAACATTCTTGAGCGATTGTTGCAGGACCTGACCCAGACGTTCGGTCAGGTAGACGGAGCGGTGATGCCCGCCGGTGCAGCCAATGGCAATGGTGACGTAGGCACGGTTGCTGGCGGCGAAGCGCGGCAGCCATTTGGTAAGGTAGGCGCAGATGTCCTGGAACATCTCCTCGACATCCGGCTGGGCGGCCAGGTAGTCCGCCACTGGCTGGTCAAGCCCGGATTGTTCGCGCAGCTCGGGCTTCCAGTAAGGGTTCGGCAGGCAGCGCACGTCGAACACCAGGTCGGCGTCGACCGGCATGCCGCGTTTGAAGCCAAACGACTCGATCAGGAAGGCCGTGCCTGGCTCAGGTCTGTTCAACAGCCGCAACTTGAGCGTATCGCGCAACTGATACAGATTCAGGTGAGTGGTGTCGACGGTCAGGTCGGCGAGGTCGATGATCGGCCCAAGCAGGGTTTTCTCATCACGGATGGCTTCAGCCAGCGAGCGGGTTGCCGTACTCAGCGGGTGGCGGCGGCGGGTTTCGGAGAAACGCTTGAGCAGCGTCGACTCTTCGGCATCCAGGAACAACACGTCACACTGAATGTGCCGGCTGCGCACCTCTTCGAGCATGCGCGGAAAGCGGCTCAAATGGCTGGGCAGGTTGCGTGCGTCGATCGAAACCGCGAGCAATGGCTCAGCCAGCTCGGTGTGGATCAGCGCTCGCTCGGCCAGTTCAGGCAGCAGCCCGGCAGGCAGGTTATCGACGCAGTAGAAGCCGCTGTCTTCAAGAACATCGAGGGCCGTACTCTTGCCGGAGCCGGAGCGACCGCTGACGATGACCATGCGCATGATCAGTGACCGTTCTGAACGTGAAGCACGACGTTGTAGAGCTCATCGCTGCTCTTCGCGTTCCGCAGGCTCTGCCTGACATCTGCACGGTCAAGCATGCTGGCGATCTGGCGCAGCAGTTCGAGGTGAGCGTCGGTTGCCGCTTCCGGCACCAGCAACACGAACAGCAGATCGACGGGCGCGCCGTCGATGGCGTCGAAGTCGACCGGTTTTTCAAGATGAAGCACTGCGCTGACGGGCGAGTCGCAACCTTTCAGTCGACAGTGAGGAATGGCGATGCCATTGCCGAACCCGGTCGATCCGAGCTTTTCACGGGCAATGAGGCTTTCATAGACAGTTTGCTGATCAAGTTCAGGCACCTGCTGCCCGATCATTTTGGCAATCTGTTCGAGGACGGCTTTTTTGCTGCCACCTGGCACGTTCACGAGGGAACGGCCAGGGGTCAGAATGTTTTCAAGTCGAATCATGGGTGGGGGGTATCAGCGAGCTGCCGCACCTTTGAGGATGCTTTGCTGCTTTTCCTTATGCTTGAGCAATTGTCTGTCCAGCTTGTCAGTGAGCAGGTCGATCGCCGCGTACATGTCATCATGCTCCGCATTGGCAACCACCTCTCCACCGTGGATATGCAGCGTGGCCTCGATCTTCTGTTTGAGCTTCTCGACGGCCATCGTCACTTGCACATTGGTAATCTTGTCAAAGTGCCCTTCGAGCTTTTTAAGCTTCAGCTCGACGTACTCGCGCAGGGGCTTGGTCACTTCCAGTTGGTGTCCACTGATGTTGACTTGCATACAGCTTCTCCTTCGTTGCCAGTGCATTAAGAGGCAGGCTTGGGTGCCTGCCACTGGAACGCTGTGGCTTGTGACCTTTACATCAGTCGCTTGCGTTCACTCGAAGGCGCTATCCCTAGAGATTCGCGGTATTTGGCGACTGTGCGACGGGCCACTTGAATGCCTTGTGCCTCCAGTAAACCAGCGATCTTGCTGTCACTCAACGGCTTTTTCTGATTTTCCGCGGCAACCAGTTTTTTGATGATCGCGCGGATCGCCGTGGACGAGCATTCACCGCCTTCGGAGGTGCTTACATGGCTTGAGAAGAAGTATTTCAGTTCGTAGATGCCACGCGGCGTGTGCATGAATTTCTGCGTGGTCACGCGGGAAATCGTCGATTCGTGCATGCCGACCGCTTCCGCGATGTCATGCAGGACCAACGGCTTCATTGCCTCGTCGCCGTACTCGAGGAAGCCGCGCTGATGTTCAACGATCTGCGTGGCCACTTTCATCAGGGTTTCGTTGCGGCTCTGCAGGCTCTTGATGAACCAGCGGGCCTCTTGCAACTGATTGCGCATGAACGTGTTGTCGGCGCTGGTATCGGCGCGACGCACGAAGCCTGCGTATTGCGGATTGACCCGCAGGCGTGGCACGGCTTCCTGATTGAGCTCGACCAGCCAGCGTTCATTGTCCTTGCGCACGATGACATCAGGGACGACGTATTCGGCTTCGGTGGATTCGATCTGCGATCCCGGACGCGGGTTGAGGCTCTGAACCAGTTCGATCACCTGGCGCAGGTCATCTTCCTTGAGCTTCATCCGGCGCATGAGTTGCGCGTAGTCGCGGCTGCCGAGCAGGTCGATGTAATCGCTCACCAGACGCTGTGCCTCGGCCAGCCATTTGGTCTTGGCTGGCAGCTGGCGCAGCTGCAGCAGCAGGCATTCGCTCAGCGTGCGTGCGCCGATACCGGCCGGTTCGAACTGCTGGATGCGGTGCAGAACGGCTTCGATTTCGTCCAGCTCGATGTCGAGTTCCGGATCGAATGCGTCGAGCAGCTCTTCCAGCGACTCGTCCAGGTAGCCCTGAGGGTTTATGCAGTCGATGAGGGTAACGGCGATCAGGCGATCGGTGTCGGACATGGGTGCCAGATTCAGCTGCCACAACAGATGGCTTTGCAGGCTTTCGCCGACGGAGGTGCGGGTCGTGAAATCCCACTCATCATCGTCATTGCTCGGCAGGCTGCTCGCGCTGGTTTGATAAATGTCTTCCCATGCAGTATCGACGGGCAATTCGTTGGGGATGCGCTCGCTCCACTCGCCATCGTCGAGGTTGTCGACGGTCGGAGTGGCTTCCTGATAGGTCGGCTCCTGAACGTCAGGGTTGGGCTTGTGCTCGATGTTGTCGGCCATTGGGTCAACATTATCGAAATCGTCGCCTTCTTCCTGTCGTTCGAGCATCGGATTGGACTCCAGTGCCTCCTGAATTTCCTGTTGGAGATCCAGCGTCGACAGTTGGAGTAAGCGGATGGCCTGTTGCAGCTGCGGCGTCATCGTCAGCTGCTGGCCCATTCTCAAGACTAGCGAAGGTTTCATGGCAGGGGCTTAACACCTTATTCGCCGGCGCACTGCGCGCCATCCACTACTAGGGCGCCGAAGCGCCTACTTAAGCAAATTATATGCCTGAAACCGGAGTGTTTGCCTAGAGTGTGACGACAATTAATCCGGGGTTGGCGATGAGGCGCACGTTTGCGTTCGTCTCCAGCCCCCGTCTTCACCGGGTTACAGGCGGAACTCGTGGCCGAGATACACTTCTTTAACCAACTGGTTGGCCAGGATGGTTTCAGCGTCGCCTTCTGCGATGAGTTGCCCGTCGTTGACGATGTAGGCTGTTTCGCAGATATCCAGCGTCTCACGTACGTTGTGGTCGGTGATCAGAACGCCGATGCCCTTGGCCTTGAGGTGATGAATGATCTGCTTGATGTCGCCCACGGAAATCGGGTCGACACCTGCGAACGGTTCATCCAGCAGAATGAATTTCGGCGCCGTGGCCAATGCGCGTGCGATCTCGACGCGGCGGCGCTCACCACCCGACAGGCTCATGCCGAGGTTGTCGCGGATGTGGGTGATGTGGAATTCCTGCAGCAGGCTTTCCAGTTCCTTGCGACGTCCGGCGCGGTCGAGTTCCTTGCGGGTCTCGAGGATCGCCATGATGTTGTCCGATACCGACAGTTTGCGGAAGATCGACGCTTCCTGGGGCAGATAGCCAATACCGGCACGCGCGCGGCCGTGCATGGGTTGATGGCTGACGTCCTGCTCGTCGATGAGCACGCGGCCCTGATCGGCCTGAACCAGGCCCACGATCATGTAGAAACACGTGGTCTTGCCCGCACCGTTCGGGCCGAGAAGGCCGACGATCTGACCGCTTTCGATGGAAAGGCTGACGTCACGGACGACCTGGCGACTCTTGTAACTCTTGGCCAGGTGTTGGGCTTTCAGCGTTGCCATTACTGGGCCTTCTGCTGGTCGGTTTTCTTTTTCGGCTGGATCACCATGTCGACACGCGGACGGGCTTCGGTCACCTTGCTGCCTGTTGCGCGGCCGGCGCTGGCGAGCTTGCGGACCGTGTCATAGACGATTTTCTCGCCCTGAGTGGTGTTGTTGTCCTTGTCGATGACCTTGGCCTTGTCGATCAGCACGACGCGGTTCTGCGCTGCGTGGTACTGAATGGTGACGCCCCAGCCCTGGACGGGCTTGGTGTCGCCAGCGGTCTGCAACTGCTCGAAGTAGGCGAGGTTGCCCACCGAGGTCACGACGTCGATGTCGCCGGCAGGGGTGCGAGTGATGGTCACGGTGTTACCGGTCACCTTCATCGAGCCCTGGGTGATGATCACGTCGCCTTTGTAGGTCGCGACACCTTGCTTGTCGTCCAGCTGAGCATCGTCGGCCTGAATACGGATAGGCTGATCCTGATCGTTCGGCAGAGCCCAGGCGCTCACGCTTCCCAGTGCTGCGCCCAGGCCGAGCAAAATAGGGAGGGTTTTAAGGAGCCTCATACTGTCCTCTTGCATTCGATAGCAGGTGTATCCTGCTTTCTTTTAGATAGGCCTTCATACCCGTACCGGTGCTCACGCCGTTGAAGCCGTCGATTCTAACGGGTTGCGCGGTTTCCGCATATTGCTTCTGAGGGAAGACAGTCATGCGGGTACTGGTGATCACGGTGGTGCGTTTCTTTTCGTCGGTGCGGTTGATGCGCACCTGATCGATCAGCTCGACATGGTCGCCACCGGGGGAGACCTCGGCGCGCACGCTCTGTACGTGCCAGGGGAATTCGGTGCCACGGTACATTTGCAGTACCGGCGTGGTCATCAGCGTGACATCGGTGGCCTTCAGGTGCTCGACCTTATCGGAGGTCATGTCGTATTGCATGCTGCCGTCGGGCAGGTACTGAATGCTGTGGGCGTTGATCGCGTAATAGTCGATCGCGCTCTCATCCACGGCAGCCTTGGGTTGATCCATGAAGCTTTCGGGGCTGACATTCCAGTATCCGACCGCTGCAAGCAGCACCGCCAGAACACCGAAGATCAGAAACGTACGAAACTTTTTGCTGAGCATAAATGCACTTCTATAAGTAGGCGGCGTGGGCCGCTTCGAGGTTGCCCTGAGCGCTCAGGATCAACTCGCAGAATTCTCGGGCAGCGCCTTCGCCGCCACGTGCCTGGGTAGTCCCGTGGGCATGCTGACGTACGAAACCGGCGGCGTTGGCCACGGCCATGCCCAGGCCGACCCGGCGGATGACCGGCAGATCGGGGAGGTCGTCACCCAGGTAAGCGACCTGGTCGTAGCTTAGATTCAGTTGCTGCAAAAGCTCGTCGAGGACGACGAGTTTGTCCTCGCGTCCCTGGTAAAGATGTGCGATGCCGAGGTTTTTGGCGCGACGTTCGACGACCGGTGTCTTGCGTCCGCTGATGATCGCCGTGGTCACGCCAGAGTTGATGAGCATTTTGATGCCCTGGCCATCGAGCGTATTGAACGTCTTGAACTCACTGCCGTCTTCGAGAAAGTACAAGCGGCCGTCAGTCAGCACGCCATCGACGTCGAAAACGGCCAGTTTGATGTTTTTGCCACGCTGCATCAGATCGTTCATATCGGCGCTCATTTACATGACTCCCGCACGGAGCAGGTCTTGAAGGTTGAACGCGCCGACGGGGCGATCGTTCTCGTCGACCACGATGAGTGCGCCGATCTTGTTGTCTTCCATGATTTTCAGGGCTTCGGCGGCGAGCATTTCCGGGCGCACGGTCTTGCCGTGCACCGTCATCACTTCGTCGATGATTGCCTGGCGGATGTCGATCGGCCGGTCCAGCGTACGGCGCAGATCGCCGTCGGTGAAGATCCCGGCGAGGCGACCATCGGCTTCCAGAATGGCGGTCATGCCCAAGCCCTTGCGGGTCATTTCCATCAGGGAATCGCGCAGTGGCGTACCGCGTGCAACCTGCGGCAGTTCGGCACCGGAATGCATGACGTGCTCGACCTTCAGCAGCAGACGGCGTCCCAGTGCGCCGCCCGGGTGCGAGAAGGCGAAGTCCTCGGCGGTGAAGCCTCGCGCGTCCAGCAAGGCGACGGCCAGGGCGTCGCCCATGACCAGAGCGGCGGTGGTCGAGGAGGTCGGTGCCAGATTCAAGGGGCAGGCTTCTTTCTCGACGCGGGCATTGAGGTTGATGTCAGCGGCCTTGGCCAGCGTCGATTCCGGATTGCCCGTCAGGCTGATCATCTTGATGCCCAGGCGTTTGATCAGCGGCAGCAGTGTCACGATCTCGGCTGTGGTGCCCGAGTTGGACAGCGCCAGGATGACATCCGAGCTGGTGATCATGCCCATGTCGCCGTGGCTGGCCTCGGCCGGATGGACGAAAAACGAAGGGGTGCCGGTGCTGGCCAGGGTTGCGGCAATCTTCTTGCCGATGTGACCGGACTTGCCCATGCCGACTACGACGACCCGACCCTTGCTGCCCAGAATCATCTCGCAGGCGCTGACGAAATCCGCATCGATGTGCGCAAGCAGCCCTTCCACGGCTTCTATTTCCAGGTGGATGGTGCTTTGTGCCGATTGGATCAGGTCGCGGGCGTTGGCCATGTCTGTAAAGGGTCGCTTGGTGAAAAGGCGGGGATTATAGCGACAATGTTCAAAAGCCTCACGCTTCATCGTCGCTCTTTGTTTATAGAAGCGTTCAGTCCTTCAGTTGATGCCGATTAATCGAAGTGGCTGAAGCGGGAAATTTCCTCTGTGTCTGAAATCTTCTTCTTTGTTTGCGACTCGACACGTTGGTGCTTTGGCGGCTTGGCACACCGGTGTTATAGTTCGCCGCTTGTTCGGCCCCTCCTGATAGTGTGTCGTTCGTCAAGGACGCGGCATCTCAGAGACAGGTTGCATCGCAAGGAGTTTAGATGAGTGCCGATAACGCCTACGCGGTCGAATTGAAGGGCGTGTCCTTCAAACGCGGTACGCGCAGCATCTTCAATAATGTGGACATTCGCATCCCCCGGGGCAAAGTCACCGGCATCATGGGGCCGTCAGGCAGTGGTAAAACCACATTGCTGCGACTGATGGGAGCACAACTGCGTCCAAGCGCGGGCGAGGTCTGGGTCAATGGCCAGAACCTGCCGAAGCTGTCGCGCAGTGACCTGTTCGACGCGCGCAAGCAGATGGGTGTCCTGTTTCAGAGCGGTGCGTTGTTCACCGATCTCGACGTATTCGAAAACGTGGCGTTCCCGCTGCGTGTCCATACCAAACTGCCCGAAGACATGATTCGCGACATCGTCCTGCTGAAGCTGCAGGCGGTGGGGCTGCGTGGCGCGGTCGAGCTCATGCCCGACGAACTTTCCGGCGGCATGAAGCGTCGCGTCGCACTGGCCCGTGCCATCGCGCTGGATCCGCAGATCCTCATGTACGACGAGCCCTTCGTGGGTCAGGACCCGATCGCCATGGGCGTGCTGGTCCGGTTGATCCGCCTGCTCAATGATGCGCTCGGCATCACCAGTGTCGTGGTGTCCCACGACCTGGCAGAAACCGCCAGCATTGCCGACTATCTGTACGTCGTGGGCGACGGGCAGGTGTTGGGGCAGGGGACGCCGCAGGAATTGATGCAGTCGGATAACCCTCGCATTCGTCAATTCATGACGGGCGATCCCGACGGGCCGGTGCCTTTCCATTATCCGGCGCCGGATTATCGCGAAGATCTTTTGGGGAAGCGCTGATGCGCAGAAAGTCATTGATGGATCGTGTACGCCTGATGGGGCGCTCAGCGATCGATGTTGTTGCAGTGTTGGGTCGTTCGGGGATTTTTCTGGTTCATGCCCTGCTTGGGCGCGGCGGAATTGGCGGTGGTTTCCAACTGTTGGTGCGTCAGCTTTATTCGGTCGGCGTCATGTCGCTGGCGATCATTGTCGTGTCAGGTGTCTTCATCGGCATGGTTCTGGCGCTGCAGGGTTTCAGTATCCTGGCCAAGTACGGCTCGGAGCAGGCGGTGGGGCAGATGGTTGCCCTCACGCTGCTGCGCGAATTGGGCCCGGTTGTGACGGCGTTGCTGTTTGCCGGTCGTGCCGGCTCGGCGCTGACTGCCGAAATCGGCAACATGAAATCCACCGAGCAGTTGTCCAGCCTCGAAATGATCGGCGTCGACCCTTTGAAGTACATCGTCGCGCCGCGTCTGTGGGCCGGTTTCATTTCGCTGCCAGTGCTCGCGATCATTTTCAGCGTCGTCGGCATCTGGGGCGGATCCTGGGTGGCGGTGGACTGGCTGGGCGTCTACGAAGGCTCCTTCTGGGCGAACATGCAAAACAGCGTTTCCTTTCCCAATGATGTAATCAACGGTGTCATCAAAAGCGTCGTTTTCGCTTTTGTCGTCACCTGGATCGCCGTATTCCAAGGCTATGACTGCGAGCCCACATCCGAGGGGATCAGTCGCGCCACGACCAAGACCGTGGTGTACGCCTCGCTGGCCGTACTGGGCCTGGACTTTATTCTGACCGCCTTGATGTTTGGAGACTTCTGATGCAAAACCGCACCCTCGAAACCGGTGTAGGCCTGTTTCTGCTCGCCGGGATCCTGGCTTTGCTCCTGCTCGCCCTGCGGGTCAGTGGTCTGAGCGCCAGCGCCACCAACGACAGCTACAAACTTTATGCAAATTTCGACAATATCGCCGGTTTGACTGTCAGAGCGAAAGTGACCATGGCCGGTGTGACCATCGGCAAGGTCACTGCAATCGATCTGGACCACGATACCTTCATGGGCCGTGTGACGATGGAAGTGGATAAGCGGGTGAACAATCTGCCGTCCGATTCCACTGCCTCGATTCTGACCGCTGGCCTGCTGGGCGAGAAATACGTCGGCATCAGCGTTGGCGGAGATGATCAGCTGTTGAAAGACGGCGGCACCATCCACGACACGCAGTCGTCGCTGGTACTCGAGGACCTGATCGGCAAATTCCTGCTGAATTCCGTGGGTAAAGACGCTAAATGAGGAGTTTTTTCATGATCTCGATTCTGCGCCGTGGCCTTCTGGTGCTGCTGGCTGCTCTGCCGCTGTTCGCCAACGCTGCACCTGCGTCCTCCGCTCATGATCTGGTGGACCGTACGACCAAGCAGCTGCTGGCCGACCTTGCTGCCAACAAGGACAAGTACAAATCCGATCCGCAGGCGTTCTACGAGGCGCTCAACGGCATCGTCGGTCCTGTGATCGACGCTGACGGCATCTCCAAAAGCATCATGACCGTGAAGTACTCGCGCAACGCTACCCCGGCGCAGATGCAACGCTTCCAGGAAAACTTCAAGCGCAGCCTGATCCAGTTCTATGGCAATGCGCTGCTGGAGTACAACAACCAGGGCATCACCGTTTCGCCAGCCAAGGAAGAAGCGGCTGACCGCACGTCCGTCGACATGTCGGTCAAGGGCAACAACGGCGCGGTCTACCCGGTTTCGTACACCCTCGTGACCATCAACAACGAGTGGAAAGTGCGTAACGTGATCATCAACGGCATCAACATCGGCAAGCTGTTCCGCGATCAGTTCGCTGACGCGATGCAGCGCAACGGCAACAACCTGGACAAGACCATCGATGGATGGGCGGGCGAAGTTGCCAAGGCCAAGGACGCCACCGAGAACTCGCCTGACAAGGTCGTCAAATGAGTGAAGCGGCTATCACGGCGGTGGGCGGCGGCGAGCTGAAGCTGTTCGGCGTGCTGGACTACCGCACCGGCCCTGCGTTGCGCGAGCAGGGCGCTCAACTGATCAAGGCCAGCGATGCGCCGGCTTTGGTCCTTGATTGCTCTGGCGTCGAGAAGTCCAGCAGCGTCGGGCTGGCCCTGCTGCTGGCCTTCATGCGGGACGCCAGCAACGCAGGCAAAACGGTCAGCGTTCGCTCGCTCCCTGAAGACATGCAGGAAATCGCACAGGTATCGGGTCTGACCGAGCTGTTCGAACAACGTTGATAGCTGATCATCGATCAAGCCCCTCGTCCGTCTCCTGCAAAGTAGGGTTCGCAACGAGAGGGCTTTTTTGTATGATGGCCGACCCGCGCGCGTAGGGCGCCGATTGAGGTTAAGCATGCAGGCCGTAGAAGTTAAAAGCTTCCTTGAAGGTAAGCTGCCAGAGATTCAGGTCGAAGTTGAAGGCGAAGGCTGTAACTTTCAGCTGAACGTGATCAGCGACGAGCTCGCTGCACTAAGTCCGGTCAAGCGCCAGCAGCAGATCTATACGCATTTGAACCCATGGATCGCTGATGGCAGCATCCATGCGGTCACCATGAAATTTTTCAGCCGCGCTGCATGGGCCGAGCGCACCTGAGCCAAAATGGCGTCGAGATTCTAATGGACAAACTGATTATTACTGGCGGCATTCGTCTTGATGGCGAAATCCGCATTTCCGGGGCAAAGAACTCTGCCCTGCCGATTCTCGCAGCCACGTTGCTGGCTGATGGTCCCGTGACCGTCGCCAACCTGCCGCACCTGCATGACATCACCACCATGATCGAGCTGTTCGGTCGCATGGGCATCGAGCCCATCATCGACGAAAAGCTCAGTGTCGAAATCGATCCTCGCACCATCAAGACCCTCGTCGCGCCGTACGAACTGGTGAAAACCATGCGTGCGTCGATTCTGGTGCTGGGCCCGATGGTTGCGCGTTTCGGTGAAGCCGAAGTCGCATTGCCTGGCGGTTGCGCCATCGGTTCGCGTCCGGTCGATCTGCACATCCGCGGCCTTGAAGCCATGGGCGCGATCATCGACGTCGAAGGCGGCTACATCAAGGCCCGGGCCCCTGAAGGCGGGCTGCGTGGCGCGCACTTCTTCTTCGATACCGTGAGCGTGACCGGTACCGAAAACATCATGATGGCCGCAGCGCTGGCCAACGGCCGAAGCGTGCTGCAAAACGCTGCTCGTGAGCCAGAAGTCGTCGATCTGGCGAACTTCCTCAATGCCATGGGCGCGAAGGTTTCCGGCGCTGGCACCGACACCATCACCATCGATGGCGTCAAGCGACTGGGTTCGGCGACCTACCGTGTCATGCCTGACCGCATCGAGACCGGCACCTACCTGGTTGCCGCTGCTGCAACAGGCGGCCGCGTCAAGGTCAAGGACACCGATCCGACCATTCTTGAAGCCGTACTCGAGAAGCTTCGTGAAGCCGGTGCCGAGATCACCACCGGTGAAGACTGGATCGAGCTGAACATGCATGGCAAGCGTCCGAAAGCCGTCAACGTGCGCACTGCGCCGTACCCGGCGTTCCCGACCGACATGCAGGCCCAGTTCATCTCGCTGAACGCCATTGCCGAAGGCACGGGCGCGGTCATCGAGACGATTTTCGAAAACCGTTTCATGCACGTTTACGAAATGCACCGCATGGGCGCTCAGATTCAGGTCGAGGGCAACACTGCCATCGTCACCGGCTGCGCGAAGCTCAAAGGCGCGCCCGTGATGGCGACCGACCTGCGTGCTTCGGCCAGTCTGGTGATTTCCGCGCTGATCGCGGAAGGCGACACGCTGATCGACCGCATCTACCACATCGACCGTGGTTACGAGTGCATCGAAGAGAAACTGCAGATGCTGGGCGCGAAAATCCGTCGCGTGCCGGGCTAGTCGTTGCGACCCGCTGCCTGAGCCGAGTCGATCGGCCGGGCAGCGTTCGTGACCGAGTGCAGCCAGAATTTTCTGATTCGTTTTACTCCGGGTCTGCGTTGTTCGATCCGGAAGTCGTCGGGCGCCGATTGCGACCCGACGCGCGCTTGCTGATAAGGACTGACGTTTCCAATGTTGACCATCGCACTGTCCAAGGGCCGCATCCTTGACGACACCCTGCCGCTTCTCGCAGCAGCGGGTATCGTGCCGACCGAGAATCCGGACAAGAGCCGCAAGCTGATCATTCCGACGACCCAGGACGATGTTCGCCTGCTGATCGTCCGTGCGACCGACGTGCCGACCTATGTCGAGCATGGCGCCGCCGATCTGGGCGTGGCTGGCAAGGACGTGTTGATGGAGTACGGCGGCCAGGGCCTGTATGAGCCACTGGATCTGCAGATCGCCAAGTGCAAGCTGATGACCGCAGGCGCGGTCGGGGCTGCCGAGCCCAAGGGCCGTCTGCGTGTGGCCACCAAGTTCGTCAACGTCGCCAAGCGGTATTACGCCGAGCAAGGTCGTCAGGTCGACATCATCAAGCTGTACGGCTCGATGGAGCTGGCGCCGCTGGTAGGGCTGGCGGACAAGATCATCGACGTCGTCGACACCGGCAATACGCTGCGCGCCAACGGCCTGGAGCCGCAGGAAATGATCGCTCACATCAGCTCGCGTCTGGTGGTGAACAAGGCGTCGATGAAGATGCAGCACGCCCGTATCCAGTCGCTGATCGATACCCTGCGCACCGCAGTGGAATCGCGACACCGCGGCTGACTGTTTCGCGCGACCGTGATCAAGGTTGCGCCCAGCTATCCGTGTCATAGCCAAATTTCTCAGGTGCCTGCGCGGATGGCTTGGTAGCTTAGGCTCCTGCCTATGCACAAGGCTCCTGAGAAAATGCCATTCATTGAGGCTCACGCTATGACCACTTCCAACGCCATTCGCCGACTCAACGCTGCTGACCCTGATTTCGCTCGACATCTGGATCATCTGTTGAGCTGGGAAAGCGTGTCCGACGACTCGGTCAATCAGCGTGTTCTGGACATCATCAAGAACGTTCGCGAGCGCGGCGACGCGGCGCTGGTGGAATACACCCAGCGTTTCGACGGCCTCGATGTCGCGTCGATGGCGGACCTCATTCTGCCGCGCGAACGCCTCGAGCTGGCACTGACACGCATCACACCTGCACAGCGTCAGGCGCTTGAAAAGGCCGCAGACCGTGTGCGCAATTACCACGAGCGTCAGAAACAGGACTCGTGGAGCTACACCGAAGCCGACGGCACTGTGCTTGGCCAGAAGGTCACGCCGCTGGATCGCGCCGGTCTGTATGTGCCGGGCGGCAAGGCTTCCTATCCTTCGTCGGTGCTGATGAACGCCATTCCTGCCAAGGTAGCCGGTGTCGGTGAAGTGGTCATGGTCGTGCCGACGCCGCGCGGTGAAATCAACGAACTGGTGCTGGCGGCCGCGTGCATCGCCGGCGTCGATCGGGTGTTCACCATCGGTGGCGCTCAGGCGGTAGCGGCGCTGGCCTATGGTACCGAGAGCGTTCCGCAGGTCGACAAGGTCGTCGGGCCGGGCAACATTTATGTCGCGACGGCCAAGCGTCACGTGTTTGGCCAAGTGGGTATCGACATGATTGCCGGCCCTTCGGAAATTCTCGTGGTGTGCGACGGTCAGACCGACCCGGACTGGATCGCCATGGACCTGTTCTCCCAGGCCGAGCACGACGAAGACGCCCAGGCGATTCTGGTCAGCCCGGACGCCGACTTTCTGGACAAGGTGGCCGCGAGCATTGCCAGGCTGATGCCGACCATGGAACGCGCCGAGATCATCAATACGTCCATCAATGGCCGTGGTGCGCTGATCAAAGTGGCGGACATGACCCAGGCCATCGAGGTCGCCAACCGCATCGCCCCCGAGCACTTGGAGCTGTCGGTCGCGGACCCGGAGGCGTGGCTGCCGCAGATTCGTCATGCCGGCGCCATCTTCATGGGCCGTCACACTTCCGAAGCGCTGGGCGATTACTGCGCAGGCCCCAACCACGTGTTGCCGACTTCGGGCACTGCGCGGTTCTCCTCGCCGCTGGGTGTTTATGACTTCCAGAAACGCTCCTCCATCATTTTCTGCTCCGAGCAAGGCGCGTCCGAGCTGGGCAAGACTGCGTCGGTGCTGGCGCGTGGCGAATCCCTGACCGCTCACGCACGCAGCGCTGAATACCGGATCGTCGACAATAATCAGGAAGGCAACTGACATGAGTAAATTCTGGAGTCCCTTCGTCAACGATCTGGTGCCGTACGTGCCCGGTGAGCAGCCGAAGCTGACCAAGCTGGTGAAACTCAACACCAACGAGAACCCGTATGGGCCGTCGCCGAAAGCGATCGAAGCCATGCGCGCCGAGGTCAACGACAACCTGCGTCTGTACCCGGACCCCAACAGCGACCTGCTCAAGCAGGCGGTCGCCCGTTACTACGGCGTTGAAGCCACCCACGTGTTTCTGGGCAACGGCTCCGACGAGGTACTGGCACACGCTTACAACGCGTTCTTCAAGCACGACAAGCCGTTGTTGTTCCCGGACATCAGCTACAGCTTCTATCCGGTGTACTGCGGTTTGTATGGCGTCGAATACGAAGCCATCGCGCTGGATGAGCAGTTCCAGATCCGTGTCGAAGATTACGCCCGCCCGAATGGCGGCATCATTTTCCCGAACCCTAACGCACCGACCGGGTGCCTGCTGGCGCTGGATGCGGTGGAGCAAATCGTCAGATCCAGTCCGGATTCGGTGGTGATCGTCGATGAGGCGTACATCGATTTCGGCGGTGAGACGGCGATCAGCCTGATCAGCCGCTACCCCAACCTGCTGGTCACGCAGACGCTGTCGAAGTCGCGCTCGCTGGCGGGACTGCGCGTCGGTCTGGCAGTCGGTCATCCCGACCTGATCGAGGCGCTGGAAAGGGTCAAGAACAGCTTCAACTCTTACCCGCTCGATCGCATGGCGATCGTCGGTGCAGCGGCTGCGTTCGATGACCGCGAGTATTTCCTGAGCACCTGCAAGCGGGTGATCGACAGCCGCGAGCGTCTGGTCGAGCAACTGGAAGCCAAGGGGTTCGAAGTCCTGCCGTCAGCGGCGAACTTCATTTTCGCTCGCCACCCGCAGCACGACGCAGCAGGCCTTGCGGCCAAAGTGCGAGAGCAGGGCGTGATCGTTCGGCACTTCACGCAGGCACGCATCGCGCAATTCCTGCGCATCACCATCGGCACCCCCGAGCAGAATCAGGCGCTGGTGGATGCATTGGGAGCGTTGTAGCGATCTATTGCAGGAGCGCGGCGGTCCGGCCAACCATCGGGTCGCCGGCCCGCCGCCTCTGCATGTCTGAAGCTTAATCCTCCGCCGCAGGCGCCGGGGTTTGTGGCGGACGCAGACCCACTTCCGCCATCAGCTTCAATTCCTTGCCGTTGCGCATCACCTGAATCGCGATCTTCTCAGACGGCTTGGTGCGCGCCACCTGGTTCATCGACCTGCGGCCATCGCCCGCGGGTTCGCCATTGATGCTCAGAATCACGTCGCCCAGTTGCAGACCTGCCTTCTGCGCTGGCCCGTCGCGGAAAATGCCTGCCACTACGATGCCGGGGCGGTCTTTCAAACCGAATGACTCCGCCAGTTCCTGGGTCAGCGGTTGCACCTCGATGCCCAGCCAGCCGCGAATCACCTGTCCGTGCTCGATGATCGACTTCATGACTTCGAGCGCAAGCTTGGTGGGGATTGCGAAACCGATGCCTTGTGAACCGCCGGACTTGGAAAAGATCGCCGTGTTAATGCCGGTCAGGTTGCCGTTGGCGTCAACCAGCGCGCCGCCCGAGTTGCCGGGGTTGATCGCAGCGTCGGTCTGAATGAAGTCTTCGTAAGTATTGAGGCCCAGTTGATTGCGGCCCGTGGCGCTGATGATGCCCATGGTCACGGTCTGGCCGACCCCGAACGGGTTGCCGATCGCCAGCGCCACGTCGCCGATGCGAATGCTGTCTGAGCTGCCGAGGGTAATGGATGGCAGGTTTTTCAGATCGATCTTGAGAACGGCGAGGTCGGTTTCAGGGTCGCTGCCGATGACCCGGGCGATGGTTTCGCGGCCGTCCTTGAGCGCCACCACGATCTGGTCGGCGCCCGAGGTCACGTGGTTGTTGGTCAGCAGATAGCCTTCAGGGCTCATGATCACTGCCGAACCCAGGCTCGATTCCATGCGTCGCTGCTTGGGCAGGTTGTCGCCGAAGAAACGCCGGAATTGCGGGTCTTCGAACAGGGGATGGTTGGGCTTGTTATTGACCATTTTGGTCGTGTACAGATTGGCCACCGCAGGCGCGGCGCTGCTGACCGCGTCGGCGTAAGACACCGGCCCTTGCTGGATGAAAGCGGTCTGGGGTGCCTGCTGCAGGTTGACGTCCTGGCTGGGAAGCCCGACCCACTGCGGGAAGCGCTGGATAATCAGTAAAGCGATAAGCACACCAGCGAGCAATGGCCAGCCGAGAAAACGCAGCGCTTTGAACATTGAGCAGAGTCCTGAGAGTAGATGCGCATCACCTGCGCCATAATGGCGGGCATTATACGAGGACCGGACCGGTCTGAACTGCATATTTAGGAGACTTTTATGGCCGTCGCGCTGAGCACTCTGGTTGAAGAAGCGGACCGCTATCTGAGTAGCGCCCGGGTACAGGATTATTGCCCTAACGGATTGCAGGTCGAAGGTCGCCCGCAGGTCACCCGCATCGTTTCCGGCGTGACTGCCAGCCAGGCGTTGCTGGATGCGGCGGTCGAGGCCAGTGCTGACCTGATTCTGGTCCACCACGGCTATTTCTGGAAAGGCGAAAACCCCTGCATCACCGGCATGAAGCAGCGCCGCCTGAAGACGCTGCTCAAACACGACATCAGCTTGCTGGCTTATCACCTGCCGCTGGATCTGCACCCTGAAGTGGGCAATAACGTGCAGCTTGCCCGGCAGCTGGACATCACGGTCGAAGGACCACTCGATCCCGACAATCCGCGCATCGTCGGTCTGGTCGGGTCATTGTCCGAGCCGATGACCCCGCGTGACTTCGCCCATCGCGTTCAGTCGGCGCTGGGGCGCGAGCCCTTGCTGATCGAGGGCAGTGAGATGATCCGCCGCGTCGGCTGGTGCACCGGGGGCGGGCAGGGCTACATCGATCAGGCCGTGCTGGCCGGGGTGGACCTCTACCTGAGCGGCGAGGCATCGGAGCAGACTTTTCACAGCGCCCGTGAAAACGACATCAGCTTCATCGCGGCCGGCCATCACGCCACTGAGCGCTATGGCGTGCAGGCACTGGGAGACTATCTGGCGCGGCGCTTCGCGCTTGAACATCTGTTCATCGATTGTCCCAATCCGATCTGACCCGGCGAGGCGGGGCAGGCGGTCCAAAGAGTGAGCTATATCGTTAGATCGTTTCGATCTAACCCGCCAACTGAATAGAATCAGGCCCCATGATAAAGTGCCTCGCTCGATAGAGCCCGCAGGCTCTCCATAAAGTACGTTATCCCGTGAGTAACCATGGTCGACAAACTGACGCATCTGAAACAGCTGGAGGCGGAAAGCATCCACATCATCCGCGAGGTCGCCGCCGAGTTCGATAACCCGGTGATGCTGTACTCCGTCGGTAAAGATTCCGCCGTGATGCTGCACTTGGCGCGCAAGGCGTTCTTTCCGGGCAAGCTGCCGTTCCCGGTCATGCACGTCGATACCCGCTGGAAATTCCAGGAAATGTATCGTTTCCGCGACCAGATGGTCGAGGACATGGGCCTGGATCTGATCGTCCACATCAACCCGGACGGCGTCGCGCAGGGCATCAACCCGCTGACCCACGGCAGTGCCAAGCACACGGACATCATGAAAACCGAAGGCCTCAAGCAGGCCCTGGACAAGCACGGTTTCGACGCCGCCTTCGGTGGCGCACGTCGTGACGAAGAGAAGTCTCGCGCCAAAGAGCGCGTGTATTCCTTCCGCGACAGCAAGCATCGCTGGGACCCGAAAAACCAGCGCCCAGAGCTGTGGAACGTGTACAACGGCAACGTCAACAAAGGCGAGTCGATCCGCGTGTTCCCGCTTTCCAACTGGACCGAGCTGGACATCTGGCAGTACATCTATCTGGAAGGTATCCCGATCGTGCCGCTGTACTTCGCCGCCGAGCGTGAAGTCATCGAGATGAATGGCACATGGATCATGATCGACGACGATCGCTTGCGTAATCACCTGTCTGACGAAGACAAGAAACGCATTGTCAAGAAGAAAGTCCGTTTCCGCACACTGGGCGACTACCCGTTGACGGGCGCTGTCGAGTCCGAGGCCACCAGCCTTACCGACATCATTCAGGAAATGCTCCTGACGCGAACTTCCGAGCGCCAGGGCCGGGTCATCGATCACGATGGCGCCGGCTCCATGGAAGAAAAGAAACGTCAGGGTTATTTCTAAGGGACAGCGCCAAGTTTCAAGCGGCAAGCTGCAAGCGAATCAACAGCGGGCGATCGAAATGGATTTCGAGAAACTTCTGGTATGGCAGAGAGCAAAGGCGTTGGCGGTAAGCCTCTACATGGAGCTCGCCAACTGTGGTGATGTGGCTTTCAAGAGTCAGATCACGCGCTCCGGACTCTCTGTTCCCAGCAATATCGCCGAAGGTATGGAGCGTTTCACCAACACGGAAAAGCGTCGTTTTCTGTCGATTGCCAAAGCTTCCTGTGGGGAGTTGCGAACACAGATCATGATAGGTGGTGAGATCGGTTACATACCGGCATTGCTGGCTGACCGCTGGATAAATGAAACCCGCGAGATTTCAAAGATGCTCAGTGGGTTGATCAATAGAATTTCTGACTAGCTGTACGCCGACAAGCTTACCGCTTGAAGCTTACAGCTTGGAGCCTGAATGCAATGAGCCATCAATCTGAATTGATCAGCGAGGACATCCTCGCCTATCTGGGCCAGCACGAACGCAAGGAGATGCTGCGTTTTCTGACCTGTGGCAACGTCGACGACGGCAAGAGCACGTTGATCGGTCGTCTGCTGCACGATTCCAAGATGATCTACGAAGACCATCTGGAAGCCATCACCCGAGATTCGAAGAAGTCCGGCACCACCGGCGATGACGTCGACCTGGCGCTGCTGGTCGACGGTCTGCAGGCCGAGCGCGAGCAGGGCATCACCATCGATGTCGCCTATCGCTACTTCTCGACCTCCAAACGCAAATTCATCATCGCCGATACCCCCGGCCATGAGCAGTACACCCGCAACATGGCCACCGGTGCATCGACCTGCGACCTGGCGATCATCCTGGTCGACGCCCGTTATGGCGTGCAGACCCAGACCCGTCGCCACAGCTACATCGCCTCGTTACTGGGCATCAAGCACATCGTGGTCGCCATCAACAAGATGGACCTCAATGGTTTCGACGAGAACATCTTCGAGCAGATCAAGGCTGATTACCTGAAGTTCGCCGAGCGTATCTCGCTCAAGCCGACCACCATGGAATTCGTGCCGATGTCGGCGCTCAAGGGCGATAACGTCGTGAACAAGAGCGAGCGTTCGCCTTGGTACACCGGCAAGTCGCTGATGGAAATTCTCGAGACCGTCGAGATCGCCAACGACCGCAATTTCTCCGATCTGCGCTTCCCGGTGCAGTACGTGAACCGCCCCAACCTGAACTTCCGTGGCTTTGCCGGCACGCTGGCCAGTGGCGTGGTTCACAAGGGCGACGAAGTGGTCGTGCTGCCCTCGGGCAAGAGCAGCCGCGTGAAATCCATCGTCACGTTCGAAGGCGAGCTGGAGCACGCAGGTCCCGGTCAGGCGGTTACGCTGACCATGGAAGACGAAATCGACATCTCCCGTGGCGACCTGTTGGTGCATGCCGACAACGTCCCGCAAGTGGCTGACGCGTTCGACGCGATGCTGGTGTGGATGGCCGAGGAGCCGATGCTCCCGGGCAAGAAGTACGACATCAAGCGCGCGACTTCCTACGTGCCAGGTTCGATCGCCAGCATCACCCACCGCGTTGACGTCAACACGCTGGAAGAGGGCCCCGCCAGCTCGTTGCAACTCAACGAAATCGGCCGGGTGAAAATCAGCCTGGACGCTCCGATCGCGCTGGATGGCTACGACAGCAACCGCACGACCGGCGCATTCATCGTCATTGACCGTTTGACCAACGGCACCGTGGCGGCGGGCATGATCATCGCCAAACCGACTGTGACAGGCGCAGGTCAGCACCACGGCGCACTGGCTCACGTCTCGGTCGAGGAACGTGCGCAGCGTTTCGGTCAGAAACCGGCCACCGTTCTGTTCAGCGGCCTCTCGGGCGCAGGCAAGAGCACACTGGCGTATGCCGTGGAGCGCAAGCTGTTCGACATGGGCCGCGCGGTGTTCGTCCTGGATGGCCAGAATCTGCGCCATGACCTGAACAAGGGCTTGCCGCAGGATCGCGCCGGGCGCACCGAGAACTGGCGTCGTGCCGCTCATGTCGCACGTCAGTTCAACGAAGCGGGTCTGCTGACACTGGCGGCATTCGTCGCTCCGGATGCAGCGGGCCGTGAGAACGCGAAGAGCCTGATCGGCAGCGATCGTCTGATCACCGTTTACGTCCAGGCCTCGCCGCAGGTCTGCCGTGAACGCGATCCTCAAGGCCTCTACGCTGCGGACAAGGACAACATCCCGGGCGAGTCCTTCCCGTACGACGTGCCGCTGGACGCTGATCTGGTGATCGACACTCAGTCGCTGAACGTCGAAGAAAGCGTCAAGCAAGTGCTCGATCTGCTACGCACACGCGGCGCGATCTGAGTCACAGGCTGCAAAACAGGAAACCCGCCAGTGATGGCGGGTTTTTTGTTTTTCCCGGATATGTGACGGCCCGCGAATATCGCACTGTAGGCGTGAGCTGGCTCGCGAAGACTGAATTCCGGACGCTACCTCTCCACCGACTGCACCGGCCTCTTCCTGGCTAAAGCCAGTCCTACAGATGCGGCAAGCTTTTCGCAGGACCGGCTTCATGCTCCGGCCTCTCCCCGACCGAAGCCGGTCCTGCAGACGCCGCAAGCTTTTTGTAGGACCGGCTTTAGCCGGGAAGGCGTTGGGTGTTACGCCGCAGATCAAAGGGGCATTAGAGACACTTGGCTCACTCCTGCAAGGTCGATCAGCTGCTGTAGCAACCCGGTGAACTGGCTCCCTCACACAGCTGGCCATAAAAAAGCCCACCGCTGAGTGGATCAGGGGCGGGCTGTTTCGGGTGTCTTCGATTACTTTTTCAAGCCGTAGTGCTCATCCAGCATACCTGGCGTGTTTGGCGCCTTGGGTGCGTAATCACGTGGCGGCTCGGCGGCCGTGCGGGGTGGCGTCAGGCGGTCGCGCGGGGCCTGCAGCGCATCCGGGTGCAAAGCGGCCAGCAGACGTTGGCGAGTCAGGTCGTCGGTCGCCAGACGGTCGGCGCCTTCGGCGAGGTGTTCCTGGACATCCTGGTAGCTCTGGGACAGCTTTTGCACCAGATTAGCCGTGCTGTTGAAGTGAGTGACCACCTCGTTCTGATATCTGTCGAAACGCTCCTGAACGTCATCCAGCTGGCGCTGAGTGCTGTTAGGCGCGGCATGGGGCAGCGCACGCGCCACGAAGAAACCGATGGCGACACCAACGATCAGGGCGATAGTCGGCAGCAACCAAACTAAGAGCGAGTAATCCACGAGTCCTTCCTCTATAAACGGCTTTGCTTTACGTTAACGGCTCGAACCTGCGCTGTATAGCGGCGACGCGTCGCCGACATGCCAGCCGCAGACAATCAGCTAGACGAGTCGACCCATTTGAAGGTCACGGAGTTCATTCTTGCTCATGCGTGAAACCCCTGTATTCATCGACGGCCCGGTGGGCCAACTCGAAGCCTTGTACCTTGACCTGGAAGGGGCCAAAGGCCTGGCGCTGATCTGCCATCCTAACCCGGTTCAGGGCGGCACGATGCTCAATAAAGTGATCTCCACTTTGCAGCGTACGGCGCGCGATGCGGGTTTCATTACCCTGCGTTTCAACTACCGTGGCGTCGGCACCAGCGCCGGCAGCTCGGACATGGGCCAGGGCGAGGTCGACGATGCCGAAGCGGCAGCGACGTGGCTGCGGGAAAAACACCCTGATCTGCCGATCACCCTGTTCGGTTTTTCCTTTGGTGGATTCGTCGCCGCGACACTCGGCGGCCGGCTCGAGGCGAAGGGCGAAACGCTGAATCACCTGTTCATGGTCGCGCCCGCGGTCATGCGTATCGCTGATCCCGCGGCACTGCCGCAGAAAGGCCCCTTGACCCTGATCCAGCCGGAAACCGACGAAGTCGTTGACCCACAACTGGTGTACGCATGGTCTGACGCGCTTCAGCGCCCCCATGAGCTGCTGAAAGTGGCAGAATGCGGACACTTTTTCCACGGCAAGCTGACCGACCTCAAGGATCTGGTCTTGCCGCGCCTTTCGAATTGATCGCAGTACACACAATAAGCGACTAGCCATGACCACTCGTATCCTGACCGGTATCACCACCACCGGTACGCCACACCTGGGCAATTATGCGGGCGCCATTCGCCCGGCCATCGTCGCCAGCCGCCAGAGCAATGCCGATTCGTTTTATTTCCTGGCCGATTACCATGCGTTGATCAAGTGCGATGACCCGCTGCGCATTCAGCGCTCGCGTCTGGAAATCGCCGCAACGTGGCTGGCAGCCGGTCTGGACGTCGAGCGCGTGACCTTTTACCGCCAGTCCGACATCCCGGAAATCCCTGAACTGACCTGGCTGCTGACTTGCGTTGCCGCCAAAGGGCTGCTCAATCGGGCCCACGCCTACAAGGCGTCTGTGGACAAGAATGTCGAGGCCGGCGAAGACCCGGATGCCGGCGTCAGCATGGGCCTGTTCAGCTATCCGGTGCTCATGGCCGCTGACATTCTGATGTTCAACGCGCATCAGGTCCCAGTGGGTCGAGATCAGATTCAGCACGTGGAAATGGCCCGTGACATCGGCCAGCGCTTCAATCACCTGTTCGGCAATGGCAAAGAATTTTTCGTGATGCCCGAAGCGCTGATCGAAGAGAGCGTGGCGACCTTGCCCGGCCTGGACGGCCGCAAGATGTCGAAGAGCTACGACAACACCATTCCACTGTTCAGCAGCGCGAAGGAGATGAAGGACGCGATCTCGCGCATCGTCACCGACTCCCGCTTGCCGGGCGAGGCCAAGGATCCGGACAACTCGCATTTGTTCACCCTGTATCAGGCATTCGCCACCGGCGAGCAGAGCGATCAATTCCGTTCCGATCTGCTGCAGGGGCTGGGCTGGGGCGACGCCAAGCAGCGTCTGTTCCAGTTGCTCGACAGCGAGCTGAGTGAAGCGCGCGAGAACTACCATCGTCTGATTGAACGCCCGGCCGATCTGGAAGATATTCTCCAGGCGGGCGCGGCCAAGGCCCGCCGCATCGCAACGCCGTTTCTGGGCGAGCTGCGTGAGGCGGTTGGCCTGCGTTCTTTCCGTGCAGCGCCGCAAGCCGTCGCGACCGGCAAGAAAAAAGCCAGTAAAGGCGCGCGGTTCGTCAGCTTCCGTGAAGACGACGGCAGCTTCCGCTTCCGCTTGCTGGCGGCCGATGGCGAGCAACTGCTGCTCTCGCGCAACTTCGCTGACGGCAAGGCCGCCGGTGCGGTGACCAGACAGCTGCAGCAAGGTGGCGATCTGGACATCCGCAGTGAGGGTGCTGCCTTCAGCGTATGGCTTGGGGGTGACTGCGTCGCCGACAGCCCGAGCTTCGCCGATGCCGCCGCGCGCGAAGCCGCAATAGAGAGCCTGAAGCTGGCCTTGGCGCCACAACAGGATTAATTGCCATTCCAACGGGCCATCGCTACAGTGGCGGCCCGTTTTTGCTGCTCAGCTAACGAATATGACCCCCCTAGAAAGCTATCAGAACGACCTTAAACGCCCCGAGTTCTTTCACGACGCCGCGCAGGAAAATGCGGTGCGTCATCTGCAGCGCCTGTACGACGACCTGATCGCTGCCCATGAGAACAAGCCTGGCCTCTTCGGCAAGCTGTTCGGCAAAAAGGAAGCCGTGGCGGTCAAGGGCCTGTATTTCTGGGGCGGCGTGGGGCGCGGCAAGACCTATCTGGTCGACACCTTCTTCGAGGCGCTGCCGTTTCAGGACAAGATGCGCACGCACTTTCACCGCTTCATGAAGCGTGTGCACGAAGAAATGAAAAACCTGAAGGGCGAAAAGAACCCGCTGACCCTGATCGCCAAGCGCTTCTCCGAAGAAGCCCGCGTGATCTGTTTCGATGAGTTCTTCGTGTCTGACATCACCGACGCCATGATCCTCGGCACGCTGATGGAAGAACTGTTCAAAAACGGCGTGACCCTCGTGGCGACCTCCAACATCGTGCCTGATGGGCTCTACAAGGACGGCCTGCAACGTGCGCGGTTCCTGCCGGCGATCGCGCTGATCAAGCAGAACACCGACATCGTCAACGTCGACAGCGGCGTGGATTATCGCCTGCGTCACCTGGAGCAGGCCGAACTGTTCCACTTCCCGCTCAACGAGGCGGCGCAGGAGAGCATGCGCAAGAGCTTCCGGGCGTTGACGCCTGAATGCACGAAGGCGATCGAGAATGACGTATTGATCATCGAGAATCGCCAGATCAAGGCGCTGCGCACGTGTGACGACGTCGCCTGGTTCGATTTCCGCGAGCTATGCGACGGTCCTCGCAGCCAGAACGATTACATTGAGCTCGGAAAAATCTTCCATGCCGTGCTGCTCAGCGGTGTAGAGCAGATGAGTGTGACCACCGACGACATCGCCCGGCGCTTCATCAACATGGTCGACGAGTTCTACGATCGCAACGTCAAGCTGATCATTTCTGCGGAAGTCGAGTTGAAAGACCTGTACACCGGCGGCCGCCTGAACTTCGAGTTTCAGCGCACGTTGAGTCGTCTGCTGGAAATGCAGTCCCACGAGTTCCTGTCCCGCGCGCACAAACCCTAGCAGCAGCCGCAAGCTCCGAATTGTAGGAGCGCGCTTGCCCGCGATGGCGATGGGTCGGTCAGAACAAGGTCGTCTGACACAACGCTATCGCGGCAAGCGCGCGCCTACAGTCTGGTTTTTTCAGGCTGCCTGCTGAAATTGCTGGCGGTACTGGTTCGGCGACAGATCAGTGTGTTGCCGGAAAAGGCGTGCGAAGAAGCTCGCATCGTCGTAGCCGACTTCGTAGCTGATGGTCTTGATGCTTTTGCGCGAACCTGACAGCAGTCCCTTGGCGGTTTCGATGCGCAGGCGCTGCAAGTAGTGCAACGGTTTGTCGCCGGTTGCGGTCTGGAACCTGCGCATGAAGTTGCGAATGCTCATGCCGTGCTCCCGAGCGACGTCCTCGAAGCGGAATTTGTCGGCGAAATGCTCTTCGAGCCAATGCTGAATCTGCAGGATGATCACGTCCTGATGCAGCTTCTGTCCCCCAAAACCCATGCGACCCGGCGCATAGCTGCGCTGCACTTCATACAAGATGTCGCGCGCGACGGTCTGCGCCACGTTAGGGCCGCAGAAGCGTTCGATCAGATAGATATAAAGGTCGCAGGCTGAGATCGTGCCGCCTGCGCAGTACAGGTTGTCGGCATCGGTCAGGTGTTTCTCCTGGTTGAGCAGTACCTTGGGGAATCGCTCGGCGAATTCATTGAAGAAGCGCCAGTACGTGGTGGCTTCCTTGCCGTCGAGCAGCCCGGCTTCGGCCAGCCAGAACACGCCGCTGGCTTCGCCGCACAGAACGGCTCCCCGAGCATGCTGCTCGCGCAACCAGGGCAGGATCTGCGGATAACGCTCACGCAGTGTGTCGAAATTGTCGACGAAAGCGGGAAGGATGATGATGTCGCTGTCATCGAGCACGCCGTCGACCGGCAGCACGACCTCACTGAAACTGCGCACCGATTGACCGTCCGGGCTGACCAGACGCGTTTCGAAAGCGGGGTTGAGGCCCTGGCCCAATTGCTTGCCATAACGCAGGCTGGCCAGGTGGAAGAAGTCCTTTGCCTGGGTGAGGGTAGAGGCAAAAATTCCGTCGATCGCAAGGATACTGACGCGCCGCAACGGCACGGTGGGTTGAGTAGACATAATCTGTTGTTCTTATATGGGAAAGTGGTCATGCAACGGCGTGATCGTCTTATTTTTTGTCGGATGTGTCCAGTGTCGTCGTCAATCCGCTCGGCATACGCTCATGCTCCAACTCTGTCCGACAATCCCGCCCAAGGTGTCCCATGCTTCCAAGAACACTCTTCAGTGCCGAACACGAGCTCTTCCGCGACAGCGTCCGCAAGTTTCTCGAGCAGGAAGCCGCGCCCTGGCACGCGCAGTGGGAGAAACAGGGCCACATCGACCGCACGCTCTGGAACCGCGCGGGCGAGCAAGGCATGTTGTGTTCGCACCTGCCGGAAGAATACGGCGGCATGGCGGCGGACTTTCTCTACACCACCGTCGTCATCGAAGAAATCTACCGGCTGGGCCTGACCGGCATCGGATTTTCCCTGCACTCTGACATCGTGGCGCCCTACATCCTGCACTACGGCAGTGAGGCGCTTAAGCAGAAATACCTGCCGAAAATGGTCTCGGGCGAACTCGTCACCGCCATTGCCATGACCGAACCTGGCGCCGGTTCTGATCTGCAAGGCGTCAAGACGACTGCGGTGCTCGACGGTGACGAGTACGTCATCAACGGCTCCAAGACCTTCATCACCAACGGCTTTCTGGCGGACCTTGTGATCGTGGTGGCGAAAACCGATCCAAAGGCAGGCGCGAAGGGCACCAGCCTGTTCCTTGTGGAAGCGGGCACGCCAGGGTTCGAGAAGGGCAAGCGTCTGGAGAAGGTGGGCATGAAGGCGCAGGACACGTCGGAATTGTTCTTCCAGGACGTGCGAATCCCTAAGGACAATCTGCTGGGCCAGGCGGGAATGGGCTTCGCGTATTTGATGCAGGAGCTGCCGCAGGAGCGCCTCACGGTCGCCATCGGCGCCATTGCGTCGGCTGAAGCCGCGCTGCAGTGGACGCTGGTGTACACCCGTGAACGCAAGGCGTTCGGTCAGGCGATCGCGGATTTCCAGAACACGCGCTTCAAGCTGGCCGAGATTGCCACTGAAGTGCAGATCGGCCGCACGTTCATTGACCGGTGTCTGGAGCTGCATCTGGAGGGCAAGCTGGATGTGCCCACTGCCGCAATGGCCAAGTATTGGTCAACCGACCTGCAATGCAAGGTGCTCGATGAGTGCGTGCAGTTGCACGGCGGCTACGGCTTCATGTGGGAGTACCCGATCGCACGTGCCTGGGCGGACGCGCGGGTGCAGAGAATTTATGCGGGAACCAACGAAATCATGAAGGAGATCATTGCGCGCTCGCTGTAGGGAGAGGGCATAAACACTGTGGGAGTGAGCTTGCTCACGAAAGCGGCGGTTCTGTCACAGCAATGGTGACTGACACAATGCCTTCGTGAGCAGGCTCACTCCCACACGTGCTGGCTAACCCGTTAAATCTGGACAAGCCGATGTATTGATTCACGGCGCAGGGTTGGGCTGATCCTTGTGAATCGCTTCGATCCCCGCCAGCACTTCCTCAGACAACACCAGCTCGGCGCTGGCCAGGTTGCTCTCCAGCTGTTCGAGCGTGGTGGCACCGATGATGTTGCTGGTCACGAACGAACGGCCCGTGACGAACGCCAGCGCCATTTGCGCCGGATCAAGGCCGTGCTCGCGCGCCAGTGCCACGTAGCGAGCGCACGCGGCTTCCGACTGTGGGTTGAAATAGCGCGTGAAGCGGCTGTACAGGCTCAGACGACCTTTGGCCGGACGCGCGCCGTTTTCGTACTTGCCGGACAGCATGCCGAACGCCATCGGCGAGTAGGCCAGCAGGCCGCATTGTTCGCGAATGGCGACTTCGGCCAGACCGACTTCGAAGCTGCGGTTGAGCAGGTTGTAAGGGTTCTGAATCGACACCGGCCGGGTCAGGTTGTGGGCGCGGGATTCGGCCAGAAAGGTCATGGCGCCCCACGGCGTTTCGTTGGACAGCCCCGCGTGACGGATTTTGCCTGCCTTGACCTGTTCATCCAGCGCTTCGAGCACTTCGAGCAACGGTGTGAAGTGTTCGTCGCTGTGGATATAGCCCAGCTTGCCGAAGAAGTTGGTGCTGCGTTCCGGCCAGTGCAATTGATAGAGATCGATGTAGTCGGTCTGCAGGCGTTTGAGGCTGGCGTCGACCGCGGCGACGATGTGGTCGCGGTTGAATTTCAGATGACCGTCACGCACGTAATCGATGCCGTTGCCCGGTCCGGCGATCTTGCTGGCGAGGATCCAGTCGGCGCGATCGCCCGATTTCTTGAACCAGTTGCCGATAATGGTCTCGGTGCTGGCGTAGGTTTCTTTTTTCGGCGGGACCGGATACATCTCGGCCGTATCCATGAAATTGATCCCCGCCGCCTTGGCGCGTTCGATCTGGGCGAAGGCCTCGGACTCGCTGTTCTGCTCGCCCCAGGTCATGGTACCCAGGCAGATTGCGCTGACGTTGAGGTCGGTTCTACCCAGTTTGCGATAGTCCATCTGGCTCTCCTTTTGAAAAGAGCCATAAAAGCAGGTTGAAATTTTTTTCGCAATCTGCATAATTCCGCGTCTCTTTGTCGTGGGAGTGATGCCCCGCGCCACAAGACACCGCTGCGATCGAACGCGCTGACCCGAGCCCCCTATAGCGTTCGTGCCCGGCGGCCTTTGACTTGTCAAAGACCGTACTAATGAGTATGCTCCGCCGTCTATTTTTCAGGGCGGCCTTTGAGGCT